>ERZ772986.12-NODE-12-length-141850-cov-20.342861_pt1 | contig 141850 bp, 127 predicted proteins | sample MGYA00511898_ERZ772986 | MGnify/ENA primary metagenome ERZ772986 (study PRJEB29015, sample SAMEA2737934) | human oral metagenome | biome: human oral; feature: human-associated habitat; material: dental | place: China | collected 2148 ... | reverse complement strand
ATGATCGACGTGGTGGCTACCAGCAGCGTGATGATCGCCGGGGTGGTTACGAGCGCCGTGACTTCCAGCGTCGTGACAATGATCGTCGTGATTTCGGTGGTCGCGATGAGCGCCGTGGGGATCGTGGTGGTTTCCAGCGTCGTGATGATCGACGTGGTGGCTACCAGCAGCGTGATGATCGCCGGGGTGGTTACGAGCGTCGTGATGGCGAGCGCCGTGACTTCCAGCGTCGTGACAATGATCGTCGTGATTTCGGTGGTCGCGATGAGCGCCGTGGGGATCGTGGTGGTTTCCAGCGTCGTGATGATCGACGTGGTGGCTACCAGCGTAGGGACGATCATCGTGGTGGTTTCCGCGACGACCGCCGTAAGGATGCTTCGTATAAGAACTATTCGTCGACGGATGAATACGTGTCGCCGAACGGAAACGAACCGACGATTCCGGCCGGTGTTAGCGCCGATGAGCTCGACCGTGATGTGCTGCGTGCCCTTGCCACCCTTTCCGGCCCTAACCGAGACATCGTTGCGCGTCATCTCGTGATGGCTGGGCAGCTGATCGATCTCGATCCGGAGGCTGCGTATCAGCACGCTCAGGCGGCGGTTTCCCGCGCCGGTCGCGTCGATGTTGTGCGTGAGGCCGCTGCTCTCACTGCTTACGCGTCCGGCCGCTACGAGGAAGCTCTGCGCGAGGTCCGTGCGGTCCGTCGTATGCGTGGCGATTCATCGCTGCGTGCAGTCGAGGCAGATGCCGAACGTGGTCTTGGCCATCCGGAGAAGGCCGTCGAAATCATCGACGCAACCGATGCCTCGTCGCTTGATCTCGCTGAGCAGGTCGAGCTCGTCCTCGTCTCCTCCGGTGCCCGCGCCGACCTCGGCCAGGCTGACGTGGGCCTCGTGATCGTCGACGATGCTCTCGCTGCACTGCCTGCCTCTGCCGATGACGAACTGCGTCGTCGCCTGATGGAAGTGAAGGCACAGCGCCTGACAGAGCTCGGTCGCGACGACGAAGCCGGCGAGGTTCTCGATGCTATGCCTGCCGCTGCTGAAGATGCTGAGATCATCGACGTTGCCCTGTACCAGGATTCAGATGTCGATGGGAAGCGTTCGCCGTTGCGTGGCACCGGCAACGCCCTCGCTGAGGACTACGATTGTGCTCTCCTTGACCTTGATGGCACCGCGTGGTCGGGCGACGAGCGTATCGAGCATGCGGCTTTGTCCGTCGTTGAAGCGCGTGAGCTTGGTATGGCTTCTGCCTTCGTCACCAACAATGCAATGCGTACGCCTGCGCAAGTGACCGAGAAGCTCAACAGCATGGACTTTGACGCGACGGCTGACATGATTATGACCTCCGCGATGGATATTGCCGCGATCATGGCTGAGGAGCTTGAGGAAGGCTCGAAGGTCTTCGTGATTGGTGGTGCGGGTCTGCGCCTCGCGCTGGAAGAGCGTGGCTTCGTTCTCGTTGATAGTGCTGACGATGAGCCCGCCGCCGTCGTGCAGGGCCTCGATAAGCAGGTGGATTGGGCGCTTCTGTCCGAGGGTGCATTCGCAATCGAGCGGGGCGCTGCCTTCTACGCGTCCAACCTCGACGCGACGCTGCCCGTTGAGCGTGGGCAGGCGCTTGGCAACGGTTCGCTCGTGCGCGCGATCCAGCACGCGACCCACAAGCGTCCCACAGCCGGCGGAAAGCCTGAGCCGGGCATCTATCGTCGCGCGAGCGAGCTCGTGGGTGCGCAGAACCCGCTCGCCGTAGGTGACCGCCTCGAGACCGACATCATGGGAGCCGTGGCCGCGGGTGTTCCCGCCATGCACGTTCTCACGGGTGTCCACATGGCCAGCGACGTCATCCGTGCGCCCCGCGGCCAGCGCCCCAGCTACCTCGCGATCGATATGCGTGGCCTGCTGGAGGCACACCCCGCACCGAAGCATCATCGTGACGGGACGTGGACGTGCGGACTGTCCCAGGTCGCAAAAGCGCACCGTTCTGGTGTGTTGACCCTTGACGAGGTCGAGCTGACCGAGCCGGTGACGATCACGATCGACTCCTACCGTGCACTCGCCGCCGCTGCATGGGAATACGCGGACGCCACGGGGGCCGTTCCTTCGTGCCCGGAGATCACCGTTGTTAGCAACGACGATCCTGCGGGTATCGTCACCGCGCCCGAGCCGACCGTGGCGCCCGCGGATGACGACGATTTCTTCGACGTCGCCGCGAATGCGGACAGCCTGCCGGAGCCTGGTGCTGAAACGCCGGCTTTCCTGCCGGGTGAAGAGGAGCTTGAGCAGCTCCTCGAGGCGACGGCAGATTTGGACGACGAGGCCTGATGGCCCTACGCGAGCAGACGGAGGCTCGGCTCGTCGGGTTCGATGGTCTTCCAGCGTCGGAGCAAATTGCGACGCTGGAAGCCATTGAGTCTGATTTGCGCCGGACCCTGTCTGCCGACGTTCCCGGCGGCGCGGCCGTTCCTGCGGAACATATTCGTGTCGCTCATAAGGATCGGAGTGATGGGTGAAGCTTCGCCGTATTGATTCTGAGCTGGTCCGACGTGGGCTCGCGAAATCGCGGTCCGCGGCCGCACAGATGATTGAGGATGGGCGCGTCAAGCTCGACGGTCAGGTTGTCGTGAAGCCGGCCCGTCAGATGGATCCTGCCCAGGCGATCGTTGTTGAGGAATCCGACGACCCTGAGTACGTCTCGCGTGGCGCGCACAAGCTTGCCGGCGCCCTCGACGCGCTCGGTGATAAAGCGCCGGTGATCGAAGGACGCCGCGCGTTGGATGCGGGTGCCTCGACGGGTGGCTTCACCGACGTTTTGTTGCGGCGCGGTGCCTCTTCGGTTGTTGCCGTCGACGTGGGGTACGGTCAGCTGGCCTGGAAGCTGCAGTCCGATCCTCGCGTCGAGGTTCACGATCGGACGAACGTGCGCACCCTCGATCCTGCCGCGGTCGCACCAGCCCCCGAACTCGTTGTAGGGGACATGTCATTTGTTTCGCTGACCCTCGTGCTGCCCGCACTGGTCGCAGCGGCCGCTCCACACGCTGACTTTCTGTTGATGGTCAAGCCTCAGTTTGAGATCGGAAAAGACAGGCTCGGGCACGGGGGAGTGGTTCGCAACCCGGAGCATCACGTTGAGACGGTGGAAAAGGTAGCGCGGTGTGCCATCAACCTGGGGCTCGACATCGCCGCTATTGCCGCATCACCTCTTCCTGGGCCGAGCGGTAACGTCGAGTATTTCGTGCATATGCGACGAGATTATCCTGATCCCATCGATCCTTCTGAACTGACCGATTATATCCGTGCGGCGGTCGCTGCTGGTCCGGCTGGAGGACACTCATGACCCGTGTGTTGATGGTGCGCCATCGTCACCGCCCGAACGCGGTGACGAGTGCTGTGAGCTTGGCGGAGGCCCTCAAGGCGCGTGACATCGAGGTTGTCGAAGACGCCTCCGGGGGTGGCATCGACATGGTGCTATCGATCGGCGGTGACGGAACATTTTTGGTGGCGGCATCGAGTGCGCGTGCCCTGGACGTCCCTCTGCTGGGTATCAACGCTGGCCACATGGGTTTCTTGACGGAACTGGGTGATAAGGGTACCGGTGACCTTGCACGCAAGATCGCCGACGGAGATTTTTCGGTCGAACGTCGCATGACCCTGGATGTGACGATGGAGCGTCCCGACGGTTCCAAGGCTGACGACTGGGCGCTCAACGAAGCGGTTGTTATGCACACGGACGTCGCTCACCCCGTTCATTTTGCCCTCGTCGTCGATGGACAGGAAGTGTCGACGTACGGCGCCGACGGCATGATTTTGTCGACGCCGACCGGTTCAACTGCCTATTCTTTCTCCGCTGGTGGGCCCGTCGTGTGGCCGGATACGGAGGCAATCGTTGTTGCCCCGTTGGCGGCGCACGGGTTGTTTACGCGTCCGCTCGTCGTTGGCCCGTCGGCGTGTGTGGAGATTGTGGTCCTCGATGATATGTGGACTGCTCCGGAAATGTGGTGTGATGGCCTGCGCCGTATGACTGTCCCGGCAAGTGGCGTCGTGCGGGCGCGCGTGGGTTCTTCTCCTGTGCAGCTGGTGCGTGTGGACGATACGCCGTTTTCTGCGCGTCTCGTCCGTAAGTTCAATTTGCCGGTACGTGGATGGAGGGATGCTGCGCAGTGATTGAATCTCTCGATATCTCCAATCTGGGTGTCATTGCCAACGCACACGTCGACTTTGGCCCTGGGCTCGTCGTTGTGACCGGTGAAACTGGTGCCGGTAAAACGATGGTGTTGTCGAGTCTGCAGCTTCTTCTCGGGGCTCGCGCTGACGCTGCGCTCGTGCGTAGCGGTGCGCAGCGTCTGTCGGTCGATGGCATTTTTTCGATCACGCCCGATATTGGGTCGCGCGTGGAGGACGCTGGTGGCCTCGTTGAAGGTGATGAGCTGATTGTTGGTCGGTCGGTCCGTGCGGCGGGGCGCTCGCGTGCGCACCTTGGTTCCCGTCCCGTTCCTGCTTCCGTATTGGCCGATATCGTCGGGTCGATGGTGACGATCCATGGTCAGTCGGATCAGATTCGGCTGACGGGGGAGGCCGCTCAACGACGTGCTCTGGACCAATTTGGAGGCAGTGCACATGCGGCTGTGGTGGAAGAGTATCGCGCAGCTTTTCGCGGTGCCGTTGATATCAAGCATCGCCTTGATTCCCTGCGTGGCGACGCGTCTGAGCGTGCCGAGGAAATCGATGACTTGCGTGCCGCAATCGAGCAGATCGAGGCGCTCGATCCGCAGCCGGGTGAAGAAGAAGACCTGGTGCGAGAGGCCGCGCGCCTGACGAACGTCGAGGATCTTCGCGCTCTGATGGGTGCCTCCCTTGGTTTTCTGAAGGGGGATGATCGCGGGGATTACGCGGGTGCGGTGGAGGCCGCACGTAGTGCGTACGCGCAGCTGGACGAGGCCTCGCGCTTCGACGAGGCCGTGGCTGATTTCGTCGCCCGTGCCCGTAATCAGGCGCTCGAGTTGGATGCTCTCGCTGATGATGTGTCGTCCTATCTGAGTCGACTTGACGCGGATCCGCAGCGGCTGGCGCAGATTCATGCCCGTCGGGCTGCGATTAAAGATGCGTTGCGCGGCCGAGCGGCCGATGTTGAGGGCCTGCTCACGTGGGTCCAAGAAGCGCGTGTTCGGCTCGCCGAGCTATCGGCTCCTACCTCCGACCCGGCCCTCGTTGAGGAGGAGCTCGGTGCCGCGCAGGCACACGTGCTCGCATGCGGCTCTCGCCTGACGGCCGCGCGCGCCACGCTCGCGGCAGAACTCGCCAGCGGCGTCAACGATGAGCTACATGCCCTGTCGATGCCCGACGCCACCCTCCACATTGACCTCGATGCAACCAAGCCGACGTCCCACGGGTGTGAGAGCGTTGTCTTCCGCCTGCAGCCGCATCCGCATGCTCCTGCGCGTCCCCTCGGACAGGGTGCCTCCGGCGGCGAGCTCTCGCGCGTCATGCTCGCCCTCGAGCTGATTCTTGGACGCACCGAGGCCTCGTCCACGTTTATTTTCGACGAGATTGATGCTGGCATCGGCGGGCAGACAGCGACGGAGGTAGGCGCACGGCTGAAGAGACTCGCCGCATCGCGCCAGGTCATCGTCGTGACGCACTTGGCTCAGGTTGCTGCGTTCGGGGACCAGCATCTCGTCATCGAGAAAAACGACGGGACGACGCAGGTTCGTGACGTGCGCGGGCAGGCGCGCGAAGCCGAACTGACGCGCATGATGGGTGGGGATCCGCACTCGGCTGCGGCGCGCCGCCACGCTTCGCAAGTCTTGGCTTCCGCCGTGTCACAATCGCAGGGATGAGTGAAACACTTTCAAAGGAATCGAAGGGCCAGTTGGGGCGCGTACGCGTCGATGACCGTCCCAAGCACCTGGCAACGCGCCTCGAGCGTGGAGAGATCGCCGTTATCAACGTCGCAGACTTGGACCGCGAGAGTGCTGCTGCGCTGGTTGAAGCCGCGCCTGTCGCAGTCCTCAACGCCCAGCCCTCGCTGACGGGACGCACCGCAGCTCTCGGTCCGCGTCTCATTGTCGACGCCGGTATCGCGCTCGTTGACGACCTCGGTCAAGACATCATGTCGCTGCGCGAGGGACAGGAAGTCGCCGTCACGGGCGGCAAGGTCCTCGTTGATGGCGGTGTCATTGCGACCGGTAGGGCTGTGTCAGCCGAGGACTTGGATGTTGAGGTCGCTGACTCGGCCACGCTGTTCGCCGGGTTTGAGGGATCTGTCGAAGACTACCTGGCCAAGGATGGTGCGACCGTTCTACGTGGTGAGGGAGTGCCCTCTATTGATGGCCTTGGCAAGCGTCCGATTCTGCTGGTAAGCGCCGCGAGCGAGGCAGCGAGCGATTGTCGCGCGCTTGCCCGCTGGCGTTCCGAGGCTGCTCCTTTCGTTATCGCTGTCGATGGGGGAGCGGACGTCGCCCTCAAAGCGCACCTCACGCTCGACCTCGTCGTGGGTGATGCAGACCTGATGAGCGAGAAGGCCATTCGTCGTGCACGCGCCTTTATCGTGCGGGTCGGTGGTGATGGTCTCGCACCCGGTGCCCAGCGACTCGATCGTATGGGTATCGTCTACGAGCGTGTGGCCATGGCCGGTACGTCTCTCGACGCGGCCCTCGTCGTTGCCGCTCATTCAAGCGCAACCGCGGTGATCACGGCCGGTGTTTCCTACGGGGTGGCTGAGCTTGTGGACGCTGGACGCGCGCTCGTCGCCCCTGCGTTTTTCTCTCGCCTTGCGGTTGGTTCGCGACTTATTGGCGTGCAGGCAGTTGCGGCCACGTTCCGCCCGCGCCCTCGCGGCTGGACCCTCGTTTTTCTCGCCCTTGTGGCTCTTGGGCTGATGGGCGTCGCACTGTGGTCGACCCCGTGGGGTAATGACCTGCTGCACCCGATTACCTCTTTCTTTGTCTCGCTGATGCATTCCGCTGGAGGAACCCAATGATTAACTTTCGCTATCACGTTGTCTCGATCATCGGGATCTTCATCGCTCTCGCCGTCGGAGTCGTCCTGGGCGCCGGTCCGCTTCAGAGTCGTATCCACGCCGGAGTGAACGCGTCGTCGACTTCGAGCGCGACCGATCCCCAGCTGGGCGCGCAGGCGGAAGCCGAGGCTGCAGGCCTGAAAGCCCTCGCTTCCTCGACTCTCGCGGGTTCCCTGACCGGCGCCAAGGTCGCGCTTGTCGTGCTCCCCGGTGCGTCGGATGATGACGTCGCAGCCCTCCGTTCGACGCTCACCGATGCCGGAGCGAGCGTCGTCGGCCGCGTGACGCTGAGCGACAACTGGCAGTCCACATCCATGAGCCAGTACCGCACAACCCTGTCGACAACACTCGCCTCGCATCTGACCTCCGGCGCGGCGAAGACGGCAAGCGCGGATGGTGTGGTGGGTTACTCGATCGCTCAAGTGCTCACCTCGACCGGTTCCGAGACTGACCTACTGCGTCAGATTCTGACGGATGAATCCACCCCGATCATGACGATTGATGAGGACCCGGCCGGCGCCGCTACCACTATCGTCGCTGTCGGACAGCGCGCCCAGGCCGTGGCCTCGAACGACGCGACCCCTGTCGCACTAACCGCCAGCTCCGATGCCTGGGTTGGTCTGGCCCAAGCCGTCGGCTCGACGTCCGGTGTGCTCGTGGGCGATGCGTCGACACGCGACGCGATGATCACTTCTGTGCGCGCCAGCGGCACCGCCGTGACGACCGTTGACTCGGTCGGTACCACGCTCGCTGCCGTAGATACTGCGCTCGCTCTGTCCACGCCCGCCACCGGAGCCCGCGCCTTTGGTGTGGGTAACGGAGCGCAGTCTGTCCTCCCGAGCACCAAATAAAGCGCGTCAATACGCGATTTTCCTCGTCGGCCCCCGCTGATCTGCCCAGATCGCGGGGGCCGATTCATTCAGGCAGTGTTAAGCTGAAGTTCCATGGTGAGTACTTCAATGCGCACGGCGCGTGCGGAAAATTCCATGACCAAGCATATTTTTGTCACGGGTGGCGTTGTGTCCTCGTTAGGCAAGGGCCTGACCGCCTCTAGCTTGGGTCGGTTGCTTCGCTCCCGGGGACTGCATGTGGTCATGCAGAAGCTCGATCCCTACATCAATGTCGATCCCGGCACGATGAATCCCTTCCAGCACGGCGAGGTTTTCGTGACGGAGGATGGCGCGGAAACCGATCTTGATATCGGCCACTACGAACGCTTCTTGGATGTGAACCTGTCGGGCGCTGCAAATGCGACGACAGGCCAGGTGTACTCCACGGTTATCGCTAAGGAACGCCGCGGCGAGTATCTGGGCGATACCGTTCAGGTTATTCCGCACATCACGGATGAGATTAAGAATGTGATGCGTCGTCAGGCGCAGCCTGATGGGAACGGGAAGCGTCCCGACGTCATCATCACTGAAATCGGCGGTACCGTTGGCGACATCGAATCGCAGCCCTTCCTCGAGGCGGCTCGTCAGGTGCGCCACGACCTCGGACGCTCGAACGTCGCCTTTGTGCACGTGTCGCTCATTCCGTTCTTGCCTGCAGCCGGCGAGCTCAAGACGAAGCCGACGCAGCACTCCGTCAGTGCGCTTCGGTCGATTGGCATCGCGCCGGACGCGCTGGTGCTGCGCACTGATCGCGCGCTGCCCGAAGGGATCAAGTCGAAGGTCGCACTCATGTGCGACGTTGACCGCGACGCGGTCATCGAGTGTGCAGACGTGCCTTCGATCTACAACGTGCCGCTGACACTGCATCGCGAGGGTCTTGACGCCTACCTTGTCCAGCGACTCGGACTGTCCTTCCGCGACGTGGACTGGAAGGAATGGAAGGAACTGCTCGAGCGCGTTCATTCCCCCAAGCACCGGCTCGAGGTTGCCCTCGTCGGTAAGTACATTGACCTGCACGACGCCTATCTGTCGGTGTCTGAGGCCATCAAGCACGGCGGCTTCGCGAACAACGCGCGGGTCGATATCCGTTGGGTCGCATCGGATACGTGCGAGACGCCAGAAGGCGCTGCCCGCGAGCTCGCCGGTGTGGATGCAATCGTCGTTCCCGGTGGATTCGGTATTCGTGGCATTGAAGGCAAGCTCGGTGCGCTGCGCTGGGCACGCGAGCATCGTGTCCCGACCCTGGGCCTGTGCCTGGGACTGCAGTGCATGGTGATCGAGGCTGCGCGTCACCTCGCTGGTATCCCGGGTGCTTCGTCGACTGAGATGGACCCCGATACGACCGAACCCGTCATCCACACGATGGCTGACCAGCACGAATTCGTCGATGGGGGTGGCGATATGGGTGGCACGATGCGTCTCGGCGCATACCCCGCACACCTCGTCCCGAATTCGATTGTCGCCACCGTGTACGGTACGACCGATGTGAGCGAGAGGCACCGTCACCGTTACGAGGTCAACAATGCCTACCGCGACCGCCTCGAAGCGGCGGGCCTGAAGATTTCCGGCACCTCTCCGGATGGCTCGCTTGTTGAGTTCGTCGAGCTTGATTCGGCTGTGCACCCCTACTATGTTGCAACGCAGGCGCATCCGGAGTTCAAGAGTCGTCCGACGCGTCCGCACCCGCTGTTCGCGGGATTGATCGAAGCTGCGTTGAAGCGTCACGTGGGACGTTACTCTTCGCGCTCTGACGAAAAGGAATGAGAGACGACATGCATTTTCTGTCGAGCGACCAGGTCCGGGCGATCGCGGATCAGCCGAGCCCTCACGAGGTTGCTGCGAGCGATGTCGTGTGGAGCGGCCGGATCGTCGACATGGTCGAAGATCATGTCGTCGTCGTGAAGGGGCAGGACCCGGTGGTGCGTCAGTACACCCGTCATCCGGGTGCTGTGGCCGTCGTGGCGATGCGCGGCGAGGCGGGGGCTGAAGAGATCCTCATGGAACGCCAGTACCGTCATCCGGTGCAGGCCAATCTGTGGGAGATTCCCGCTGGCCTCCTCGATATTCCTGGCGAAGATCCGCTCATTGCCGCCGAGCGTGAGCTCGCGGAAGAGACTGACATGAAGGCTGGCCGGTGGGAGGTTCTCGTCGATTTCTTGACGTCGCCCGGTGGCACGAATGAGCCTCTGCGTGTGTTCCTCGCTCGAGACCTCGAGGCGACCGGAACGGTCTTCGAGCGCGAGGATGAGGAAGCGACGATGCAGTATGCGTGGGTCCAGCTGGACCAGGCTCTCGACATGGTGCTCGCGGGCCGCCTGCATAGCCCATCTGCTGTCATCGGTATCCTCGCGGCGCATGCTGCTCGCGGTCGCAACTGGGAGGGGTTGAGGGCCGCCGATGCGCCGTGGATGCGGTAGCTGACTAGCCCTGGGCCCTAAGTCCCTCGACTTGTGGGCTGTCTGACACTCCGATCTGCTTTTCGCAACGCCGATTTATCTAAATTGGCGTACACTCGTTTCCAGAGAAAAGCACACGGAGACGCACGCGTGAAGCGTCGGAGCGGAGGACAGGTGGCAGAGGAATCAGACGCCACAACCCGACAGCAGGTGCTCGATCTCATCGTCGAAAAGGGGCCGGTCACGGCCTCGTCAATTGCGAAGGTTTTAGGGCTGACAACCGCTGCCGTTCGGCGCCACATCACGTTGTTGCTCGAATCCAAAGAGATCACGGAACATGAGCCAGGCGCCCCGTCCAAGCGAGGACGGGGACGTCCCGCCCGGCATTACGTCGCAACGGAACGTGCTCACGTCCACCTGGCTGACGGTTACTCAGACCTTGCTACCAAAGCGCTGGGATATCTTGGGCAGCTCGGGGGAGAGGAAGCCGTCGAATCGTTCGCTGCGGCACGTTCACGCGAGATCGAACGGCGATACGCCCCGATCGTGCGCGATGCCGGAACGGATCCTCGTGTGCGTGCGCAGGCTCTCGCTGACGCCTTGACGCAAGACGGCTATGCCGCGACCGTGCGCGATATTGGCGGAGGCACGCTTGCCGTCCAACTCTGCCAGGGCCATTGCCCCATCCAAAACGTTGCGGGCGATTTCCCGCAGTTGTGTGACGCCGAGACAATCGCTTTTGGCAAGCTCCTCGACGTCCATGTGCAAAGACTTTCCACGCTCGCCGGTGGTGGACACGTGTGCACCACCCACATTCCCGTGGGGATGCCCGTAATTCGCCCCGGGGCGCGGAACGTGCGACGCAAGTAGCACGCAGTTAAGAACGAGAGGTTGATACAACAATGACGCAGGCACCCGCCTCGGGCGCTGAGGACCGTCGTATGACCGATGACGAGATCATCGAGTCGATCGGCGGTTATGAGTACGGTTGGCACGACTCCGACGACTACTCCAAGGACGTCCCCACCGGCATTAACGAAGAAATAGTCCGCTTTATCTCGGACGTGAAGGACGAGCCGCAGTGGATGCGCGACCGTCGTCTGAAGGCACTCGAGCTTTTCGAGCGCAAGCCGATGCCCGCGTGGGGGCCGGATCTGTCCCACGTGGATTTTGATGCGTTCAAATACTACGTGCGCCCCACTGATCGGCAGGTCAACGACTGGGAAGACCTGCCTGAGGAAATCCGCGACACCTATGACCGCCTCGGCATTCCCGAGGCTGAAAAGTCGCGGCTGGTCTCGGGCGTCGCCGCTCAGTACGAGTCCGAGGTCGTCTACCAGCAGATCCAGGAGGACCTGGAGCGTCAGGGCGTCATCTTCACTGACACCGACACCGGTCTGCGCGAGTACCCGGAGATCTTCGAGGAGTACTTCGGCAAGTGCGTGCCCGCGGGCGACAACAAGTTCTCCGCACTGAATACGGCCGCCTGGTCCGGTGGATCCTTCGTCTACGTCCCCAAGGGCGTTCACGTGACGATCCCGCTGCAGGCTTACTTCCGCATCAACACGTCGGCAATGGGCCAGTTCGAGCGCACGCTGATCATCGCTGACGAGGGCTCCTACGTGCACTACGTGGAGGGCTGCACCGCCCCGATTTACGATGAGAACTCGCTGCACTCCGGTGTCATCGAGATCTTCGTGAAGAAGGACGCGCGCGTGCGTTACACGACCATTCAGAACTGGTCGACGAACGTTCTCAACCTGGTGACTCAGCGTGCCATCGTCGAAGAAGGCGGCACCATGGAATGGGTCGACGGCAACATGGGTGCCGCGATCACCATGAAGTACCCCGCTTGCTTCCTGATGGGCGAACATGCTCGTGGCGAGACGCTGTCTATCGGTTTCGCAGGCCCCGGCCAGCAGCAGGACACCGGCGCCAAGATGGTGCACATGGCCCCCCACACGTCTTCGTCGATCGTGTCGAAGTCCGTGTCGCGTGGCGGCGGCCGCACGTCCTACCGTGGCCTCGTCCAGGTCAACGCACGTGCACGCCACTCCAAGTCGAACGTCCTGTGCGACGCCCTGCTCGTCGACAAGATCTCGCGTACCGACACGTACCCGTACGTGGACGTGCGTACGGATGACGTCGAAATGGGCCACGAGGCGACCGTGACCAAGGTGAGCGCCGATCAGCTGTTCTACCTGATGAGCCGAGGCCTCGACGAAAACGAGGCCATGGCGACGATCGTGCGTGGCTTCGTTGAGCCGATCGCTAAGGAGCTGCCGATGGAGTATGCCCTCGAGCTCAACCGCCTCATTGAACTGCAGATGGAAGGATCCGTCGGCTGATGACGACCCCCAACACTATTGTCGAGACCATGAACAAGGCCCACTCGCACGGAGCTGACGCCGAGAGGGCGCACCCGTCGCGCGCGGATCGTCCCACCTCGTTCAACCTGAACGACATTCCCGCCCCTCACGGACGCGAGGAAGACTGGCGTTTCACCCCGATGCGCCGCATCGAGCGCCTCTTTGAACCGGCGAACTACGACGCAGGCGATGCACCCGTTGCGGTTGACGCTCCTGATTCCGTTCTCGTCGAGTCGGTGTCGCGCGATGACTTGCGCCTCGGAACCGTGCTCGCACCCGGCGACCGTACCGCAGTCGTCGCGTGGAACGGTTTCGAGCGTGCGACGGTCGTCGAGATCCCGGCCGAGGCCGAGCTCGACGCACCCGTGCGCATCAACATCGCAGACGTCGAAGGTACCCGTGCACAGCACCTCGTGATTCGCGCCGGTGCTTTCTCCACAGCCACGGTCATTCTGTCGCACACCGGTTCCGCGCAGGCTGCGCTCAACCAGACCGTTGAGGTCGAAACGGGCGACAGTGCAAACCTGACCGTCGTGTCGCTGCAGGAATGGGACGACACCGTCCTGCACGCCTCGAACCAGCGCCTGGCATTGGGACGCGACTCTAAACTCACCCACATCGTCGTCACCTTCGGCGGCGACCTCGTGCGCCTGTGCGCGGACACCGACTTCCGCGGTCCGGGCGCCGAGCTTAACATGCTGGGCATCTACTTCGTGGACGGCGGCCAGCACCTCGAGCACCGCGTCTTCGTGGACCACTCGCAGCCGAAGTGCTTCTCGCGCGTCACCTACAAGGGCGCCCTGCAGGGTAAGGACGCGCACTCGGTGTGGATCGGTGACTGCCTGATCCGCGAGGCAGCCGATGGCACGGACACGTACGAGTTGAACCGCAACCTGGTGCTCACCGAGGGGGCCAAAGCCGACTCGGTCCCCAACCTCGAAATCGAAAACGGCGAAATCGAAGGCGCCGGACACGCTTCCGCGACCGGTCGTTTCGACGACGAGCAGCTGTTCTATCTGATGAGCCGTGGTGTTCCTGAGCACGAGGCACGCCGCCTGGTCGTGCGCGGCTTCTTCGCCGAACTGATCAACCAGATCGGCGTCCCCGAGGTGGTCGACCACCTCATGGCAACCGTCGAGGCCGAGCTGGCCAAGTCCCGTAACAACTGAGCTGTAAGGAATACATATGTCGACTCTGCGTATTAAGGATCTGCACGTCTCCGTCGAGACCGCCGAAGGCCCCAAGGAGATCCTCAAAGGCGTTAACCTGACGATCAACTCCGGCGAAATCCACGCCATCATGGGCCCCAACGGCTCCGGTAAGTCAACCATGGCCTATGCCCTGGCCGGTCACCCGGACTACGAGATCACCTCGGGTGAGGCATGGCTGGACGATCAGCTCATCACAGAGATGAGCGTCGATGAGCGCGCCAAGGCGGGCCTGTTCCTTGCCATGCAGTACCCCGTCGAGGTCGCCGGCGTCTCCGTCTCCAACTTCCTGCGCACCGCGAAGACCGCGATCGACGGCCAGGCGCCCGCCCTGCGCTCGTGGGTCAAGGAAATGAAGACCTCCATGGAGAACCTGCGCATGGACCCCGACTTCGCCGAGCGTGACGTCAACGTCGGTTTCTCCGGCGGCGAGAAGAAGCGCCTCGAGATCCTCCAGATGGAGCTTCTGAAGCCCTCGTTCGCTGTCCTCGACGAGACCGACTCCGGCCTCGACGTCGACGCACTGCGCATCGTGTCTGAGGGCGTCAACCGCGTCCACGGTGAGACCGGCTGCGGCGTCATGCTCATCACGCACTACACCCGCATCCTGCGCTACATCAAGCCCAGCCACGTTCACGTTTTCGTCGACGGCCACGTCGCCGCTCAGGGTGGTCCCGAGCTGGCTGACGAGCTCGAAGAGAACGGCTACGACAAGTACCTGGGTCTCTGATCGCCGTGTCGCGAGACTTTACCGCCGCCGAGCTCGACGCGATTCGTTCGGATTTTCCGATTCTGAGTCGCGTCGGGCGCGGCGGCGCGCCCATTGCTTACCTGGATGCCTCCGCGACATCCCAGAAGCCCGCATGCGTCATCGACGCCGAGGCCGACTTCTATCGCCGCAGTAATGGCGCGGTCCACCGGGGCACGCACCTGCTTGGCGACGAAGCGACAGACGCATTCGAGAGTGCGCGCGGTGCTCTGGCCTCGTTTGTCGGTGTGTCGGCAGACGAAATCGTCTGGACGAAGAATGCGACCGAGGCGATTAACCTGGTCGCCTTGTCGATTGGTCACGCCTCGCAGGGCATGGGCGGTGCGGAGTCTGCGTCGCTGCGCGTGGGACCCGGCGATCGTATCGTCTGCACGCGCGCCGAGCACCACGCGAACATCGTCCCGTGGCAGCAGCTGTGTGCGCGCACGGGAGCCGAGCTCGCCTGGCTCGACCTGACGCCGGATGGTCGCATTGACCTGGAGATGCTCTCCGTCATCACGCCGAACACTCGTCTCGTCGCATTCACCCACGTTTCTAACGTCACCGGCGCCGTTTCTCCCGTCGCGGCCGTGAGCGGGGCGGCCCGCGCTGTCGGCGCACTTGTCCTCCTCGATACGTGCCAGTCCAGCGCACACATGGCGCTGAACCTCTCAGAGCTCGATGTCGACTTTGCGGTGTTCTCCTCGCACAAGATGCTCGGCCCCACGGGTGCTGGTGCACTGTGGGGACGTCGGTCGCTTCTCGCGGCGATGCCGCCTGTCCTCACCGGCGGCTCCATGATCGAATGGGTCACCATGGAGGAATCTACCTTCATGGCACCGCCCGAGCGTTTTGAAGCAGGCTCGCAACCCGTCGCTCAGGTCGCAGCCTGGTCGCAGGCACTGCGCTACATGTCGGAGCTCGGCATGGATCGCGTGGAAGCACACGAACACGCGCTCACGTCCATGATGCTCGACGGCATCTCGTCGATCGATGGCATCAAGGTTCTTGGCCCCGACTCGGACGTTGACCGAATCGGTGTCGTTGCCTTCGCCGTGGACGGCGTGCACCCCCACGACGTGGGGCAGTTCATGGACTCGGTGGATGTCGCCGTCCGAGTCGGGCACCACTGTGCAATCCCACTGCACACGTTCTTCCAGGTGCGTTCCTCCGCACGTGCGTCAGTTGCCCCGACGACCACCGCCGAGGAAATTGAACGCCTCGTTGACGGACTGTCGAAGGTGCGCAGCTTCTTCGGTCAGTAGAATTGCACGTGATCGTTGGGTATGAAAGGAAACCATGGGCAGTCTTGAACAGTTGTATCAGCAGGTCATCCTGGATCACGCTCGTGAAAAGCACGGCGCAGGTGACCCATCGGGCATGGACGCATCGTCCCACCAGGTCAATCCCACCTGCGGTGACGAGGTAACGCTGGGCGTGTCGCTCGATGGTGATCATCTCGCCTCTCTCCAGTGGGAAGGCGACGGCTGCTCGATCTCGCGCGCATCGCTGTCCATGATGACCGACCTGACCCAGGGAAAGTCCGCCGAGGAAATTGGTCGTCTCTACCGAGACATGGAAGTCATGATGCATTCGCGTAATCTCGGCGTCGATGATGAGATCCTCGACGACCTCGGTGACGCTGCCGCCCTGGAATCCACGTCCCAGTTTGCTAATCGCGTCAAGTGTGCCCTCCTGGGTTGGTATGCGCTGCGCGACGCAATGGCCAAGTCCGGCATCGATATCTCCACCGCGGGCGAGCCCGCCGATCAGTAAAGGAACAGGAATGAGTAACCCGATGGCTCAGTCTGAGCCGGTCGAGCAGCGCTTCGGCGCACCCGCTCAGGCTCAAGCTCCCAGCGCCGAGGTGCCCACCCGCCAGATCGACGGCACCGACGTCATCGAGCAGGGTACGCTCGCAGCCGAAAACGTGCTCGAGGCCCTCAAGGATGTCATCGATCCCGAGCTGGGCATCAACATTGTCGATCTCGGCCTGGTGTACGGCGTTGTGATTGGCTCTGAGAACCAGGTCCGTCTCGACATGACACTGACGTCGGCTGCCTGCCCGCTGACCGACGTGATCGAGCGCCAGGCACAGACGATCCTGTCGGCGGTGACGGACGACGTTCAGATCAACTGGGTCTGGATGCCGCCGTGGGGCCCCGATCGCATCACGCCGGACGGCCGTGAACAGCTTCGGGCGATCGGTTTCAACGTCTGAACGCCACGCGAGGTGAATCCCCCGGGACCATAGGTTCCCGGGGGATTACTCGTTGTGATGGTGGAGCCTGAAGTGGCGGTATGGTGACTCTCAGGAGACTCGTACTTGACCGCTGTTGTGCACGGTTGTAGCGGGGTGCTAACGGCCGAGAGTCTCTCGCACGAGCTGCGCGACCTTGCGGCGCACGATCTTACCCATCTGGTTGCGTGGCAGTTCGGCGATGACGACCAGCTGGCGGGGGAGAGCGTAGTGGGCGATGGTCTTTTCCGCCCAGGCGCGCACTTCCTCAAGAGTCAGGGGTGCACTCCCGTCTTCCATAATGATCGCCGCGGCGACCTCTTCGGTCGCATCGTTCACGGGAAACCCGACAACGGCGACGTCGGACACCGCCGGATGGGATCGGATCGCTGCCTCGACCTGGGAGGGGTAGACGTTGAACCCTCCCGATAGAATCAGTTCCTTTTTACGGTCAGCCATCGAGATGAAGCCGTCGCTGTTGACCCCGATGTCACCGGTTTTGAACCACCCCTCGGAGGTGAAGACGCGCGCACTCTCCTCGGGTGCGTCCAGGTATCCGTCGAACACCTGCGGGCCACGCACGATGATCTCGCCGGGCTGCCCGTCCTCGACGTCGACTGTATCGTTTTCGAGAGAGACAAGGCGTAGCTGCGTCGACGGGAACGGTACGCCAAGGACGCCGTGGCGGCGCTTGTCCGAGAGGGGAGCGCCCGTCAGCACCGGTGCGGTTTCCGAAAGGCCATAGCCTTCGACGATCATGCCACCCGTGGTTTTCTCCCAGTCATCTGCAAGCGTGGTTGATAGAGGCATAGCTCCGGCTACCGCGTATCGGATGGAGGTGAGGTCGGTATTTGTCTTGTGAGCCTGACGCAGGATGCGCTCGAACATCGGCGGCACGCCCACAAAGAACGTGATGGGGCGTCGCTTGTGCGCGTCGAGTGCCATCTGCGCATCGAACTTCGGTAGCAGCACCTGGGTGGCAGCCTTACGCACCGAGGCGCACAGGAAGAACGTCAGACCAAAGGCATGGAAGTAGGGGAGGAGAGAGAAGAACGTTTCGGCGCCCTCGTGCAGCTTCCACACCCAGAACATGCACTGGTTGACGTTGACACCGATATTGCGGTGGGTGAGGGGTGCCGACTTCGGGATACCGTTCGTGCCCGAGGTGTGCAGGATGACCGCGCAGTCATCGCCGGTTGGTAGCGGGTGGCTTGAATCAATCGGCGCGGACGAGGCCGTGGCACGGTCCCAGGAGCGCGTCTGGGCGGGGACGGAACCACGCAACTGATTGCGCGTCTGCCGTGCGCGGGCGACGGGCAGACGAAGAAGCAGACGCTGAGACATCGGCATGCCGCACGAAATATCGACCGTAAACACCGTGTCGAGAACATCGAGCGGGTAAGCGTCCACACACTTTTCCCACACGATTGCAACCGTGCCGCCGTGGCGTGCCAGCTGCCCCGCAATCTCCGAGGCTGGCGCCAACGGATTGTGCTGTGCAGCGACAGCTCCGATACGCATGCACGCGTAGAAAGCAATGAATGCCTGCGGACAGTTGGGAAGCGCGATGGCCACTGTGTCGCCGGAGCGAACCCCGGCCTCGTGCAAGACTTGCGCGGCCTTGAGCACCTGCTCGCGCACCTGAGCATACGTGGTCGTTGCGCCAAAGTAATCCAGCGCGATGCGGTCGGGGTACAGGCGCGCCGCATTATCCAGGAGACTGTACAGTGACCCGTCGGGCACGGGAACTTCGTAGGGGACCGCGTCGTACATGTCGTGGGCTTGCTCGACGATGCTGCGTGTCATGACTTCCTCCTGGGAATCGGCGAATTCAATTGTACCGATCCGCAGAATGCCTCACACCTGCGACGCGGACCATGTATCGCACGTGGAGATGTCACCGGAGTCGAGGCCGCGCTGCAGCCACGTCGCGCGCTGGTCGGCGCTACCGTGCGTCCAGCTCTCGGGATTGGACGTGCCCTGGTACTTGGTTTGGAGGCGGTCATCGCCGATCGCCTGCGCGGTCTGCAGGGCACCCCGAACCTGATCGGTGGTCGGCGTCTTCAGATAGGGTGTACCCGTCGACGGATCGGGCGTATTCGACGCCCAGTGCATCCACACGCCCGCATAGCAGTCCGCCTGAAGCTCCGAGCGTACGCCAGCACCCTGAGCGCCCGTCTCACGAGTGTCGTGAGCGCGGAACACACCTTGGAGATTCTGGATGTGGTGGCCCCACTCGTGGGCAACGACGTACTCCTGAGCAAGCACCGAATCGGAGGCGCCGTACTGAGAGACCATGTCGTTGAAGAAACCGAGATCCAGATAAACGGTCGAATCACCGGGGCAATAGAACGGCCCCACGGCACTCGTCGCGTTCCCGCATGCCGTCGACATGGAATCCGTGAAGATCTGGAAGTCGGGAAGCTCGTAGGTTACGCCCGTCCCCTGATCAGCCAGCTGAGTCTTCCACACTGCGTCAAGCGACTGCGCGGTCGCAACCATTCGGCACTCGACGCGCTCGTTTGCGTCCTTTCCCGTCTGGCACGACGACACGTCCACCGAAGAGGAGGACGAGGAGGAGGTCTGCGGTGACGACGATAGAAGGCTCGTGAGATCAATCCCCGTGAAATAGGAAAAACCGAGGATGAGGAGGACACCGAGAATCGACCCGCCGCCGGCCCCTGCAATCTTGCGTCCCGCACCCGACGTGCCGACACGGGATGGATCCAAGCGGATACTGTCGTTAAAGCTCATGAATGCTCCCGGGAGTTAGCGGCGTCGACCGGCTTCGTAGCGGCCGAGCATGTCTGAACGGAACTCATCGAAACAACCGTCCTCAATGGAGGCGCGAATACCATCCACGAGGCGCAGTGTGAACCACTCGTTGTGTATGGTGGCCAGCGTCGCTGACAGGATTTCCTTCGCCTTGAAGAGGTGATGGATGTATGCGCGCGTGTAGTGAGTGCACGTGTAGCACCCACAGCTATCGACGAGGGGTGAGAAGTCACGCTTGAAACGTGCGTTCGTGATGTTGAAACGACCGTCGGGGGTGTAGATCGCAGCGTTACGAGCGACGCGTGACGGATTCACGCAATCGAAGGTATCCGCGCCCGCCGCGACACCCGCAAAAAGATCCTCCGGTTCGGAGATACCCAGAAGATGGCGAGGTCGATCTTCGCCGAGCTCTTCGCACACCCACGACACAATCGTGCCGAGGTTTTCCTTCTCGAGGGCTCCTCCTACGCCAAAGCCGTCGAAGTGCTGACCATCGACGTCCATATCGGCCATCGTGCGAGCGGCCAGACGGCGCAGGTCCTCCCACTGGGCGCCCTGAATAACGCCCCACAGCTGCTGATACGGCTTGTGGGAGCGTTCCTCGGTGAGGCGCTTGTGCTCCGCGAGGCAGCGTGCCGCCCACGCGTGCGTTCGCTTGAGTGATTCTTCCTGGTAGGAGCGCGGGTGAAGAAGGCTCGTGAGCTCGTCGAACGCAAACATAATGTCGCTGCCGAGCTGATGCTGGATCCCCATCGATACCTCGGGATTGAAACGGTGCTTCGACCCGTCGATGTGGCTGGAGAAGATCACGCCGTCGTCGTCCACGACTGCGTTCGAGGCCTTGATGGCCTGCATTTGGACGGCGGGATCCGTTGGGTCGGCTTGCCCAGAAAACTCCTGTGAGAGCACCTTTTTGAAGCCCGCGCCCAGCGACAACACCTGAAAACCGCCGGAATCGGTGTACGTCGGACCCGGCCAGTTCATGAACTGGCCGAAACCGCCGGCCTCGTCGACGATGTCGGATCCGGGCTGAAGGTAGAGATGGTAGGCATTCGCCAGTACTGCCTGGGCACCCAGACCTCGAACCATCTCGGGGGTCAGTGCCTTAACGTTCGCCTTCGTACCGACGGGGATAAACGCCGGGGTACGAATATCACCGTGTGCGGTATGGACGACTCCGGTGCGGCCCAGCCCCCCGTGCGCGTCCAGGCGTGTGCCGATCGTGAACCCGCGGTCAGGGGAGTGGTCGCCCGACGAGGCCGGGGCCTCGAACGGCGTGAGCTGCTCAGCAGCAGGGGAGGAGAGCCAGTTGTCCTTCATCGATCAAAGACCTCGTCCTTCTTCAGCCCTTCGGTACGACGGATGGCGGCGATCACCGGATAAGTGACGGGGAGGAGAATAACCTCGAGGAGCACCTTGTAGAAGTACCCGGTGACCGTGTAGTTGATGAAGTTGCCCAGCGTCATCTCACCGTAGAACAGGATCGTGCAGAACAGAATGGTATCCGCGGCCTCGCCGACGACCGTCGAGCCGATGAGTCGGGCCCACAGGTGCTTCGTTCCCCAGCGACGACGGATCCACACGAGCACGTAGGAGTTAAGGAGCTGGCCAGCCAGGTAACCGGCGAGAGATGCCACGACTGCGCGCCACACGACGCCGAGAACCGCAGCAAACGCCTCCTGGTTTTCGTAATCGGGCGCGGGGGGCAGGTACTGGACGATAAAGAAGGTCAGGGACGCGAGAAACGAGGCGATAAAACCCATGATGATGACGCGCCGCGCGCGTGCAAATCCGTACACTTCCGAGAGCACATCGCCGATGATGTACGTCAGCGGGAAGAGGACCGCACCTCCGTCAAAAATGAGATAGTGCGTGGACGTGCCGAGCATAAACGCCTTGGTCGCGGCGATATTGGAGATGAGCAGCAGTGCCACGAAGGCGACGGAGATGATGTCAAGGGCGCGCGTAGGGCGCGCCGATCCAGACGGAATGGGGCTGTCGGACATGGTGTGAAAACCTCGTAGATTGACTCAAAGAAAGGGTGATACCCAACATCCATTGTGCCTGCTGACCGTGCCGTTGCGCGCATCGGGAGGGCGCACGGCGTGGGTTGATTCGCCCACAGGCACCCGTCCCTCTACTCTTGGAGGGTGATTAACGTCCAGGATTTCTCATTGCGTATCGGTGCCCGTGAGCTCGTCAACCACGCAAGTTTCCGTGTCGATAAAGGCATGTGCATTGGTCTCGTCGGCCGTAATGGCGCCGGTAAAACAACGACGATGCGACTGCTCGCAGGCGAGGCTGATCGCGGCGGCGCCGCCGAGCACACCGGAACCATCACCTCCAACGGCACCATCGGCTACCTCGCGCAGGACACTCACGTCGGTGACCCACAGATGAAGGCCCGCGATCGCATCATCTCTGTGCGCGGCATCGACTCGATCATCGCGCGCATCCGCAAGGCCGAACACGAGATGTCGACGACCGAGGGCGCGCGGCAGCAGCGTGCCATGGAGCGCTACGTCAAGCTCGATCAGCAGTTTACGAACTCCGGAGGGTGGGCTGCCAACGCCGAGGCGGCGCAGATCGCCCATTCCCTCGGTCTCGAGGACCGCGTCCTCGACCAGACCCTCGATACCCTCTCTGGCGGCCAGCGTCGCCGCGTCGAGCTGGCACGCGTGCTCTTCTCCGATGCGGATGTACTCCTCCTGGATGAGCCCACGAATCACCTCGATCACGACTCGATCGTGTGGCTGCGTGACTGGATTAAGACGTTCCCCGGCGGCGTCATGATCATCTCCCACGACGTCAAGCTCCTCGGCGACACGGTCAACCAGGTGTTCTACCTCGATGCAAACCGCGCCCAGATCGACATCTACCACCTCGGGTGGGCGGCGTACCTTAAGCAGCGCGAGGAAGACGAACGTCGTCGGCGTAAGGAGCGCGCCAATGCGCTGAAGAAGGCCGAGCATCTCAAGGCGCAGGGCGAAAAGATGCGTGCCAAGGCCACAAAGGCCGTGGCCGCCCAGCAGATGCTGCGCCGTGCTGAGGAGCTGTTCGCCCAGGCCGGACAGGAAGCCACGCAGGAAAAGGTGGCGCGTCTGCGTTTCCCAGATCCTGCTCCCTCCGGGCGTGTTCCCCTGACCGCCGAAGGACTCTCCAAGTCGTACGGCTCGCTCGAAGTTTTCACCGGCGTGGATCTCGCCATCGACCGCGGCTCCAAGGTGGTTGTGCTCGGCCTGAATGGCGCAGGAAAAACAACGCTGCTGCGCCTTCTCTCCGGCATCGAGGAGCCGGACTCGGGACGCGTCGTGCCCGGACACGGACTCAAACTCGGATACTACGCCCAGGAGCACGAGACCCTCGACGACACCCGCACGATTCGAGAGAACATGGCCGAGGCCGCCCCCACGCTCGACGATACCCACGTGCGCAACATTCTCGGACAGTTCCTCTTCCAAGGCGACGACGTTGAGAAGCCCGTCTCCGTCCTGTCCGGCGGCGAGAAGACACGCCTCGCCCTGGCGACCCTCGTCGTCTCGGGCGCCAACGTCCTGCTGCTTGACGAGCCAACCAACAACCTCGATCCAGCATCGCGCGAGGAGATCCTTGCCGCTCTGCGCGACTATGAGGGGGCCGTTATCCTCGTCACCCACGATCCCGGTGCGGTCACGGCCCTGAATCCTGAGCGTGTCCTGCTTCTTCCGGACGCAGATGAGGATCTGTGGGACGACGGCTACCTCGACCTCGTCACCTTGACCTGACGGCGCGACATCTGCGCGCCACGGTCGAGGCACCGCGACTGCGACAAAGGCCGGGACTGGGAGAACCCAGCCCCGGCTTCGTCGAATAATGATCAGAGCACCTTGGAGAAAAACTCCTTGGTGCGCTCCGACTGCGGGTTGTCGATGACCTCGGCGGGAGCGCCGGCCTCAACGATCACGCCGCCGTCCATGAAGACCACCTGATCTGCCACCTCACGGGCAAAACCGATCTCGTGGGTAACGACAGCCATCGTCATGCCGGACGCCGCGAGATCCTGCATCACCTGGAGGACCTCGCCGACAAGCTCGGGATCGAGCGCGGAGGTCGGCTCGTCAAAGAGCATGATCTCCGGATCCATCGCCAGCGCACGGGCGATGGCCACGCGCTGCTGCTGGCCACCCGAGAGCTCGGCGGGGTAGTGGTCCGCACGATCAGCCAGACCCACGCGATCGAGGAGCTCGAGTGCCTGCTCGCGTGCCTCGCTCTTCGAGCGCTTCAGGACCTGGATCGGGGCCTCCATGACGTTTTCGAGAGCCGTCATATGCGGGAACAGGTTGAAGCGCTGGAACACCATGCCGATGCGGGAACGCTGGGCAGCGATCTCCTTATCGTGACGCTCATGCAGCACGCCATTGTCGTCCTCCCGGTAGCCGAGCAACTCCCCGTCGACAAAGACGCGACCAGCACTGATGTCCTCGAGCATGTTCAGGCAACGCAGGAGCGTTGACTTGCCGGAGCCAGATGGGCCGAGGATCACGCATACCTCGCCCGGAGCGATATCCAGGTCAATACCCCGCAGGACATGCAGGTCACCGAAGAACTTGTGGACTCCGCGCACGGAGACCATGGGTGTCGTGGTCGTCATGGTGTCACATCCAAAAACTTGAGCGTGGTGGTCTTGTCCTCATCATCCTCGTCGTCTTTCGCGGGGGTGGTGGGCGAGCCAGTTCCAGCATTGTCGCGGCGCTCGAACCCCTTGCCGTAGTACTTCTCAATGAAGGACTGAATCCACATCAGCAGGCTCGTGATAACGAGGTACCAGATCGCTGCCGCAATCAAGAGAGGTACGGGCGCAAAAGTCGCCTGGCCGCGCTGACGCGCAATGAACGTGAGCTCAAGGGTGAAGGGAATCGCCGAGACCAGGGAGGTCGTCTTGAGCATCGAAATCGTCTCATTGCCAATCGGCGGGACAATCACGCGCATCGCCTGCGGCAGGATGATGCGGCGGAAGATCGTTCCGCGCGGCATGCCCAGAGCGGTGGCAGCCTCCCACTGGCCCTTCGAGACGCTCAACAGGCCGGCGCGCATGATCTCAGCCAGGTAGGCACCTTCGTTCAAGCCCAGGCCGATGAAAGCCATCCAGAACGGCGTGAAATAGGTGGCCGTATCAAAGCTCAGCTCCCAACCCCACAACGATCCGAGGAACGGCACCCCGAAAGACAGCGTCGGATACAGCGTGGGCAGCAGCGACCAGAAAATCAGCTGCGTGTAGATAGGAGTTCCACGGAAGAACCAGATGTAGGCCATCGCAACCCAGCGCAGGACCGGGTTCACGGACTGACGCATCATTGCCATCGTGATCGCCAGCGCGGTGCCGACCACCATCGCGAGGACCGTCAGAATAATCGTGAAGAGCACGCCCTGCATGATCGAACGCGAGAACAGCCACTGGAAAACGACCTGCCACTGGAAGTTCGTGTTCGTGATGAGTGCGTGGGCGGCCATCGCTGCGAGAATCGCGGCGACGATGGCGCTCGCCCACCTCCCGGGGCGCGGAACAGGTTTCGCGTCTATCAGCTCGACGCCGTCTTTGATGGTTGCCATGAGATCCTCAGTCGTTCGTCGCCGGGTTCAGCTCGGCGGTGGTCAGGGCCGCGTCCTGAGCGCCATAGGTGGTCAGGATGTCCGTGAGATAGCCGTTGTCCATCAGGTACTGCATGGCCTTCTGGACGGCCTGGGTCAGCTGCTCATCGTTCTTGGCGACGGCCACGCCCTGCGGTGCGGATTCGATGACGTCGCCGACCTGCTCGATCTTGCCGCTCGAGAGATTTGCGGTGTAGCCGATGACCGTCGAGTCAGCGAAAGTGGCGTCGTACTGGCCGCCGATGACCTTCGTGGTGATATCGGTCTGTAGGTCGTGCGGCATGATCGTGATCTTGTCCTTGCCATCTGCCACGCACTTGTCCGACAGCTCGGTCGCGTAGTCTTCCTGCGCGGTACCGGTCTGCACGCCGATCGTCTTGCCACAGGGGTTGGTCGGATCGAAGTTCTTCGGGTTGCCCGCAGCGACGCCGTAGGCGGAGCCCACCTGCACGTAGGAAATCAGGTTTACCTGCTGCTCACGCTCGGAGGTAATCGTGAAGGACGAGATGCCGACGTCGAACTTGGTGCCCAGTGCCGGGATGATCGTCGGGAACTCCGCGTGGCTGGTCGTTCCCTCACTGAGGCCCATGACCTTGGCCAGCGCCTTGTTGATGTCGACGTCGTATCCCTGCGGAGTCTGTGAGTCGTCACCGAGGAATTCAGCGGGGGCATAGTCGGCAGATGCACCATTTCGCAGCGTGCCGCGCGCCTTCACCTCGTCGGGAACGAGGGCTGCGATCTCGTCAACAGTCGGGATGGCCGACACGTCATACGAGGTCGTGGCTGCGCTCGTTGCTGACGTGCCCGATCCGCTCGTTGACGAGCTGGTCGATGCCGGGTCCTCGCAAGCGGTGAGCGGGAGTGCAGCGGCAGCTGCGAGTGCGATGAGGGCGTGTGCCTTCGAGATGGTCATGATGTGCCTTCCGATGGGAGTGGGCCTAAGCCCGTGATTGCTACCATTATGCACCCATATGCATATAAATGCATATTATGCGTGGTGTGTCACGAGTCAGTTGACGCTGGGGTTCAGTTCTGCGGTTGTGAGAGCCGCATTATCGGCGCCGTAGGTGGCCAGGATGTCTGTCAGGTAGCCGTTATCCATCAGGTACTGCATCGCCTTCTGGACTGCTTCGGTGAGCTGGGTAGCATTCTTTGCGACCGCGATGCCCTGAGGTGCAGATTCGAAGGTCTCGCCGATCTGTTCGATCTTGCCGCCCGACTGGGTGCTCGTGTAGCCAATGACGGTCGAGTCGGCGAGCGTCGCATCATACTGTCCGCCGATGAGTTTGGTGGCGATGTCGGTCTGAAGCTCGTGGGGCATGATGGTGATCTTCCCCTTTCCTGCTGCGACGCATGCGTCCGACAGTGTGGCCACATATTCCTCCTGGGCCGTTCCGGTCTGGACGGCAATCGTCGTCCCGCACGGATCGGAGGGATTGAAGTTCTTTGGATTGCCGGTGGCGACACCCCATGCAGATCCGACGTTCAGGTAGGACACCATGTTGACCTGCTGTTCCCGTTCAGTCGTGATGGTGAAAGAGGAAATGCCGACATCGAACTTTGTTCCAAGGGCAGGAATGATCGTTGGGAACTCGGAGTGCTTCGTCTCTCCAGTATTGAGACCCATCACCTGTGCGAGTGCCTTATTGATATCGATGTCGTAGCCGATCGGCGTCTGTCCGTCGGTATCCATGTACTCAGCAGGGGCATAACCGGTGGAGGCCCCGTTGCGCAGGATGCCCTGCTTTTTGACATCGTCGGGGACAAGTGCTGCGATCTCGTCGACTGTGGGGATAGAGGAAATATCGTATGAGGTCGCGCTCGATGCGGTCGCCGTCGTTGTCGCACCTCCCGAGCTCGTGCTCGTTGTTGGGTCCGCGCATGCCGTCAGGGCTGTCACGGCACTGGCTATGGCGAGTGTGGCGAAAATTGTCTTCGTATGCATGATTATGTTCCTCGGTATCCGTGTGTCAGCGAAACTGCGTACTCAATATGCAACCATATGCATAGTATGCATTGTGTGATCGTCTCGGATGGTGGATACACAAGTGGGCAAGCACTGAGTGCTTGCCCACTTGGAACGGTTGTTCAGTTGCCGCGCAGTGCGCGGCGCGACGGCTTAGCGCGAAGCGGATCGATCCCCTTCGGGATTGGCGGCTCGCCCGAGCGTAGAGCGTTGATGCGCGCGGAAACCTGGGGGACCTCTTCGGGGGTCAGGACGTTCTTGAGTTTACGCAGCTCGCGCTGGAGATCTTTGAGGGCGATCTGCCCATCCTCGCGTCCCACCTGGATCTGATGAACTGGGACGTTGCGCATCACCTTGGTCACGCGCCTTGTTTCCGCTTGCAGAAGCGGGCGAACGCGCGAGGCCGGACCCTCGGAAATGAGAACAATACCGGCGCGTCCAACGATGCGCCAGACGAGATCCTGCTCGCGGGTAAACGCAATAGGCTGCTCGGGGATGACCCAGCCCCGCTGGATTTGGGACAGGGCGACCTTGACGGCTCCGGCAGTATCTTCGACCTGTGAGAACAGGGCGCGGCGTGCCAGGAAGCTGAGAAGGGCAAGAGCTGCGGTCAGTGAACCCATCAGGCCAACGACAAGCCAGCCAATCCACGATGTGTTCGATAGCCAGGCCACCAGCATGAAGATAGCGATCACCACAGCGGCTGTTCCGAGAAGCATCCATGGGAGCGCAGGGTACGTGCGTGCTGTCAGGCGGTACGCATCGAGGATATTCTGATAGAAGCGCCTCTTAGCGGGGGGATTCGATTCACTCATAGCGTCATTATTCTACGCAGAGGAGAGAAGTAAAAGCGCTCGCGTCCGACCAGGTACTTTATAAAATGAGTTGCATCACAATATATGGATTCGGACAATGGGAACATGAAAATCGGCGGATACGAGATCGGACAGGTCTTCCATATCGGGAGCAACGGTCCATTGTGGAGAACGCGCACCGAAGCAGGCGATGCGTTGGTCGCTTTACGTTCCCCCCGTGACGGTGAGCAGAACCTCGCTCGCTGGAAGGCCTGGGCATCCATCAGTTCGCGTCATGTTGTTGCGCTGCGCGATGTCGTGCGCTCGGATGACGGCCGGTGGGCAATCATCGAAGACTATGTGCGCGGACGAACTCTCGATTCTGAACTCGGTTCGGCTGACCTCCGCCCGATCGCAACGCGGCGTCAGATCGTTCACGGGATCGCGGCTGGCGTCAGCGCGTTACATGCCGCGGGAATCGCGCACGGGGATCTGACGCCAACGAACATCATCATCACCCCCGAAGGTCGAGCCGTCATCATCGACCTCATCGACGAAATCAGTGACGGCGAAGGGACCCCCGGGTGGAGTCTCGAGACATCAGGGACGGCGGGAGACCGACAGTGTCTTCGTCAGATCGCGGCACTGCTGAGCATGGAGGAGGAACTGGAACATTTAGGTTTCGATAGTGCTTCTTCGGGACAATCAGGTGCAACCCCAACGGTTGCCGAAACAGATGAACACGTCATCCTGCGCGAGCCTGTCGATCCCGAGCGCGTGATTGCACAACTACGGGCTGCTGCACTGCGCGAAGAGACGGTGACTGACCATGACAACGACGATTCCTCGCCGGGCGCGGGGCATCGCAGCAAGGCACCGCGAATCAGGAGGTGGGGGCGGGTGAGTATTCTCGTCGGTGGCCTCGTTGTGATCATGGCAGGTCTGGCCATCATGGCGTATGGGACATGGCGCGGGACCTTACATGCCAGAGGTAGCGCACCCGGCACACAATCGTCGGGCCCGGAGACTTCCTCGCCCGCCCCATCCAGTATGTGTGAACCGGCTACCCTCACCGATCTCATTAGTCGTGCAATCGCGACGCGTGATCGTGCCGTCGTGGACGGTGACGCCTCTGCTCTCGACTCGGTACTCGGCGGCGAACTACTTGAGCAGGACACTACCCGAATCGACACGATGCGCTCGCAAGGTGTTCGCGTCGCGGCTCTCTCTTCGACTATTGACAATGTCGCTGTGCTCTCCTGTGAGCAGGGCGCAATCGATGTGGGGGCAACACTCACCGTCCAGTCATCTCAGGTGTGCCGCGCGGATGAATGCGAAAACCGCGATATACCAGAAGCAACAGATCTCGTTATCCGCGTTGATCCCGTGTCGCGCAAAGTCGTGAAGGCTGAGCCGGTGGCCCCAGACGATGGGCAGAGCACCACGGGGACGGGTTCTGCTGGCTAGCGTCACATACTGATGGGGTGGGCCTGCTACGCAGACCCACCCCATCACAGGTGATAAGCGGTGATCAGAGACCCAGGTCGGCCTCGAACGCGCCTTCCTCGAGACGCTTCTTCACATCCATCAGGAAGCGAGAGGCGTCCGCACCGTCCACCAGGCGGTGGTCGTAGGACAGCGACAGGTACACCATCGAGCGAATCGCGATGACGTCAGCACCATCGGCGCCCTTCATGACCACGGGGCGCTTCACGATCGTGCCAACACCCATGATCGCAGTCTCCGGCATGTTGAGGACCGGGGTGTCAAAGAGGGCGCCGCCCGAACCGGTGTTCGTCACGGTGAACGTGGAACCGGACAGCTCATCCGGGCCAATCTTCGAGTCGCGGGTGCGAGCAGCCAGGTCGTTGATCGATGCTGCGATACCAGCAATGTCCTTGTCACCGGCGTTCTTGATGACGGGAACCAGCAGACCTCGCGGCGTGTCAACGGCAATACCCACGTGCTCGTAATCGAAGTACGTGACCTCCTTGTCGTTGATAGTCGCATTGATCTTCGGGTGGTAGGCAAGAGCTTCCGTTGCAGCCTTGACGAAGAAGGGCAGGAAGGTCAGCTTTGTGCCGTGCTTAGCTAGGAAGGCATCCTTCGAGCGCGCGCGAACAGCGGCGACCTTGGTGACGTCAACCTCAATGACCGTGGTCAGCTGAGCGGCAGTCTGGAGCGATTCGACCATGCGACGAGCGATCGTCTGACGCAGACGCGACATCTTCTCGGTCGTGCCACGCAGCGGCGAGGGCTCACGGACCGTTGCGGGCTGCGAAGTAGCCTGGGCAGACGGTGCGGCGGGAGCCACAGGGGCTGCGACAGCGGCGCGGGCTGCTGCTGCAGCGGCTTCGATGTCCTCACGACGGATACGGCCACCGACGCCGGTGCCCGACACGGTCGCCACATCGACGCCGAGTTCGCGAGCAAGCTTGCGAACGATCGGGGTGACGTAGGCGGAGCCGGTCACGGCAGCGGGAGTCTCAACGACCGGGGCAGCCGACGCCGTTTGCGCCAGAGTCGAGGCATTCGGGAACGGATCCACCGGCGCAGCCGGGGCTGCAGGAGCTGCCGGCGCTGCGGGAGCAACGGGTGCAGCAGGTGCCGCAGCCTCTGCTACCGACGCGGCGGTCGGGGCCGACGACGCGATAATCGCGACGACCGTTCCGACCTCGACGGTCTCATCCTCAGGAACGCGAATCTCCGCGAGGAAACCGGCCACGGGGGAGGGAACCTCGGAGTCGACCTTGTCCGTCGACACCTCGAGCAGCGGCTCATCGGCATCGACGGCGTCGCCCACGGACTTCAGCCACGTGGTGACGGTGCCCTCGGTGACGGACTCACCCAGAGCGGGCATGCGCACCTCGGTGCCCTGAGCGGGAGATGCCGCAGGGGCAGCAACAGGTGCCGGGGCTGCAGGTGCGGCTGCAGGGGCAGCGGGAGCCTCAACGGGAGTGGCGGCGGGGGCAGCCGAGGCCTCGGATGCGTCGCCGATGCGCGCGATCTCGGTGCCGACCTCAACGGTCTCATCCTCGGGGACCAGGATCTCCAGCAGAACGCCGGCGACGGGGGAGGGGACCTCGGAGTCGACCTTATCCGTGGACACCTCAACGATGGGCTCGTCGAGCTCGACGGTGTCGCCGACCTGCTTCAGCCACGTGGTGACGGTGCCCTCGGTGACGGATTCGCCCAGAGCGGGCATGGTCACTGAAGTTGCCATTGTGTGTTCTCCTATAAAAAATTTCGGTCAGTTGTGGACGTGGAGCGGCTTACCGGCCAGTGCCATAGCCGCTTCGCCAATCGACTCGTTCTGGCTGGGGTGCGCGTGGATGAGGGAAGCGACGTCGGAGGGGTACGCCTCCCAGTTCACCATGAGTTCGCCCTCACCAATCTGTTCGCCGATGCGCGCGCCGATGCCGTGGAAGCCCACGATCGGACCGCCCTCAACCGAGACCAGCTTGATGATGCCCGACGTGGCCAGGATAGACGACTTTCCGTTTCCAGCGAGGTTGTACTCGACCGTGCGCACCTGGTCGCCAAACTTGTCACGTGCCTGCTTTTCGGTCATGCCGACAGAGGCGATCTCCGGCTCGCAGAAGGTCACGCGCGGGATGTTGATATCCGCCTGCATCGTCGGGTTCAGGCCAGCAATCTCTTCGGCGACGAAGATGCCCTGCATGAAGCCGCGGTGAGCGAGCTGGAGGCCGGGGACGATGTCGCCAACCGCGTAGATGTTGCCGACGCCGGTGTGCAGGCGGTCGTTGGTGATCACGAAGCCACGGTCCAGCGTGATTCCGGCCTGCTCGTAGCCCAGGCCTTCAGTGACCGGGCCGCGGCCGACGGCAACCAGGAGGATGTCAGCGTCGAAAGCCTTGCCGTCTTCGGTTTGAACGTGCACGCCCTGCTCGTTTTGCGTAGCCGAGGCGAAGCGGGTGTTCGTGTGGAACTTGATGCCGCGTTTGCGGTAGGCGCGCTCGAGCTGCTTGGAGATGGCCTCATCCTCGTTGTTGGCGAGGTGGGGCAGTGCTTCGATGATCGTGACCTCGGCGCCGAAGCTACGCCACACGGAGGCAAACTCGAGGCCGATGACGCCGCCGCCGAGAATCACGACGGAGGAGGGAACCCAATCCATCTGGAGCGCCTGATCGGAGGAGATGACGCGGCCGCCGATCTCGAGGCCGGGGATTGAACGCGAGTAGGAGCCGGTGGCCAGAACGATGTTGCGGCCGGTAATGCGCTGGCCGCCAACCTCAATGGTGTTCGCATCAGCGAGGCGGCCCCAGCCGGAGATGACCTCGACGTTGCGGGACTTGAGCAGGCCCTGCAGGCCCTTGTAGAGGCCGGAGATGACCGAGTCGCGGTACTTGCCGACCTGAGCCATGTCGATACCGTTAAAGGTGGAAGAAACGCCGAACTTGGCGGACTCGCGAACGGCTTCGGCCGTCTCTGCGGCGTGCAGGTACGCCTTCGTGGGAATGCAGCCGCGATGCAGGCAGGTGCCGCCCACCTTATCGCCGTCGATGAGGGCGACCTTCATTCCGAGCTGCGCGGCGCGCAGGGCGGTCGCGTAGCCGCCGGAACCCGCACCCAGAATGACGATGTCGTAGGTCGATTCGCTCAAGGTTTAAAACTCCTCGTTGATGAGCCTCAGCTCAGATGGTTGTTTTCATGGCGGGCCTCACGGTCCTTATAGGCCTATTGTCCCACGTTTGCGCAATGCTGTCTTGAAGCTCGGTGTGTCATCCCGGTGTATCAGGCCACATGACATCCTCTTGTTGAGGGCGCTTTGTTGATGCGATGCAGGGCGTGCGCGGCCTCGGTAGGATCGATAACGTGCATGGACATGACGCAATGAACGAGGCTGTCGGTGCGCGCGATCAGCGCCCGCCGTCGCTTGGACTTGGCCGCATTATTATCGCTTTGTTTTGGCTCTTGGGAGCTTGGATTTTTGTGACGGCTATTCTTGATCTCTTTCATGCTCAGGGCCAGCCCTGGGGGCCGCGGATCGTTGCGCTCCTTGCTGGCGTCGACTACCTCATCGCAGCGACGGCTTTGACACACAATGGGCGACGCATGCGTCTGGTTGGCTGGGTGACAATTACGCTGTCGATTGCGATCCCTGTTATTTTGTGGGTTGCCTCCCTCGGCCTTGACGAACTGAATTCGGCCCGTTCTGCATGGACCGGTTTTGGCGGGGATTTCTATTACGTGCCCCTCATCGTCTCGCTTATCGGCCTGGTGTGGATGTGGCGTTCGAATCCGCGCAGGATTGTCTCCCTCGCGGAGCAGGTGGAGCGTCCTTCTGCTCCGTGGAGGGCTGGCTGAGCTCAGGTCTCACTGAGAGTGTCCTGTAGCAAGCGAGGCCCGGCGGATTCATCCGACCTGGGCCTCGCTTCTCTGATGTCTGTTGAGGGCTAGATGCCACCCGGAAAACCGAGCTGACGCCACGCCTCGTACAGGACGATGGACGCGGAGTTTGCCAGGTTGAGGGAACGGACGCCGTCAACCATCTGGATGCGCACGCGGTCTGCGACGCGGGAGTGATTCATTGCCTCCTCGGAGAGCCCGACTGACTCGCGACCAAAGAGGAGGCCGTCGCCATCGGCGTAGGAGATGTCGGCGTACATGGTGGTGGCGTGGCCTGTGAGCGCCCAGATACGTCCCGGCACCTGAGCGAGGGCATCATCCAGACTCTCGTGCACCATGACGTGCGCGAGGTCATGGTAATCCAAGCCGGCACGGCGAAGCTTCGCGTCGTCCATATCAAAGCCCAGCGGCTTGACCAGGTGCAACATGGACCCGGTACATGCCGACAGACGGATCGCAGCACCCGTATTCCCGGGGATTTCCGGCTCCCAAAAAATAATGTGCAGCATAATCCTCAGGCCTGGTGAGTAACGGACAGGGTCGCGCGCGCGATGATGTGCTCAAGCGCTACGAACGAGGCCATGGCTGGAGTCGCATCGTCGTCGAGCCCGAGCGTGTCCGTATTCAGGGCGTGCACAGTGAACACGTAGCGGTGCGGGCGGTCGCCAGGTGGGGGAGCGGCCCCGAAGTAGGAGGCCTCGCCCGCGTCGCCGCGCAGGTGGAAAGCGGGGCCGTCCAGCATGAGATCGGACGCTCCCGCCCCCGCCTCTAGGTGAGTCATCGATGCGGGGATGTCGAGTATTGCCCAGTGCCACCATCCCGAGGGGATCGGGGCGTCCGGGTCGAAGCAGGTCAGCATGAAGCTTGCTGTTTCCTCCGGGAAGCCATGCCATGCGAGATCCGGAGAAAGAGAACCTGCATCGGCTGTCGCCGACTTCGGCATCGGCGCGCCGTCGGTGAGAACGGTCGATGTCAGTGTGAATGTGGGGACATTCAGACCGTCGTAGGGGCTGGGGGCGAGTGGGCGCTGGTCGATATTCATGCCTTCTCCTTTTCGCGATGCCTCCATTGTGACCTATTCGCGCTCGATCGGCGTTCGGGACGCAGATGTGTGAGCGTGGTTCTACACTTCCCATGTCGAACACATGTTCTATTTGCGGGAGGGGATCCATGACCGATGCGCACGCGCGTCTGCTCGCGGCGCGTGACGTGCTGAACCGTGCCGAACGGGCTGTCGGACTGCGCGCGCGCGACGACATTGAGCACGGGTCCACTGGTGCTTCTCCCATCCTCCTGGGACCGACGAGCAGGTCCGAACTCATCCGTCTACTCATTGATGTGTGCCCCACCGGTGGGTGGATTGGTGTGTGTGGAGTTGGTGATATCGGCTGGGAGTGGGCAGCTCAACAGGGGATGAACCTCGACCGTGTTCTCGTTTTAAACGCTGAGAAAGATTCCCCGCTGGTCGATCTGTGTGCCCTTCTCGTGGACGCCTGCGATGTCATCTGCCTCGATATTCCTGAATTATCCCGGCCACACCAGCGAAACCTGGCGGCGCGCGCCCGCTCCATGGGACGCACCATCGTGACGCTTTCTTCCTGGCAGGGGCTTTCGCGTGTCCCCGCTCCACGTCCGCGAATGCGGCTGGTGATATAGGTGCGTGACATGGTGGTGTGGGTGCCCGACTGGCCGGTCCACTGCCTCGTGGTTGACCTGCCTCCGGGTGGGGTCGGGGCCGTCGTGCATGCTGACCGCATCGAGGTAGCTAGCGCAGCGGCTCGGCGCACAGGCGTCAGGAGCGGCATGAGCGTGCGGGAGGCAACGTTTTTATGCCCCGATCTTCTCTGTATGCCGCGCGACCCCGATCGCGAGGCCAGGGCTTTTAGCGCGGTCGTCGATGCCTTCGACTCGGTGGCGGCTGGGGTTCAGTGCATGCGCCCGGGCTTGGCCAGGTGCCGGGTGCGAGGCCCGGCTCGTTGGCATGGGAGCGAGGAGGCCGCCGCCTCGGCTCTGGTGTCGGCGATCGAGGAGGCTGTTGGGGTCGAATGTTTCGTGGGAATTGCAGACGGTCCAGTCGCCTCTGTGAAAGCGGCGCGCGAGGGACGTATAGTTCCCTCCGCAGAGACCCAATCATTCCTGGGACGTATCTCATTGTGCGAGGCTCTGAGTTCTATTCCTCCCGCAATGGCCGACAGAGCATCTGAGGCTGTCGAACTCTTGCGGGGCCTGGGTATCCGCACCTGTGCGGATTTTCTTGGCCTTGGCCGCGGTCGCGTGTGCGAGCGTTTCGGGGATGTCGGTGGCGCGCTCTGGATCCTCGCATCCGGAGGAGAGAGCAACCTTGCCCCGACTGACCGTATCCAACCTGACATTGCGGTGGAGTGCAGTATCGACGCCGGTGGCGAATCCATCGACACAATGATGGTTCCCATTTGGCGCATTGCTCGAGATCTGTCGCTGAAGTTGGCGCAGGGGGGACTCGTCTCGCAGACGCTGCGCATTGACGTAGAAGACGCAGGGGGCGGGCAACGCACTCGCACGTGGAGCGGATGCGATCTGTGGGCTCCCGATGACGTCGCGCTGCGCGTTCGATGGACGCTGGCGGGATGGACGTCTGGCGTCGATGGTCCCAGTGGTGCCGTAGCCAGCATCCGCGTCACCGCATGCGATCCCCGGGAGGGGCAGGGAGCGACTGCGCTGTGGGGACGAGGAGACCGCGAGCGCGATGTGTCGCGCAGTGTCGTGCGCATCCAGGGTATGGCGGGGCCGGATGCGCTCCTCGTTCCGCGGGTGCAGGGTGGTTATGATCCGCGTAGTCGCGTGGTGATGGCCAGATGGGGCAGTGAGCCTCGCCTGCGTTCGTGTGAGGGGGCGTGGGAGGGGCGCATTGCTCAGCCTCCAGCGACGCTTTTTGATGAGCCAGTGCGGGTGAGGATCGTGGGCGAGTCGGGCGTCTTCGATGATGTGCGTGTCGACCATCGAGGAGCCTTGAGTGCGACACCCGCCTATGTCATCGACCCCCATGACACAACGCGATCCAGGTTCGGGAGGGGGCGACGCGTCGCGATCACGCGCGTGGAGGGCCCCTGGCCGGTGGGGGGACGCTGGTGGGCCAAGGAACGCCCGCGCGCCTACATGAGGGTGTTGCTTGAGGATGGCCGGGATGTGCTCCTTGTCTGGCAGGGAGGGGAGTGGGCGATGGAGGGGCTGACCCAGTGAGCCGGCGACGGGCGCTGGTGCGTGCCGTAGACTGAAAAGATGGTATCTCTGTCGCTGAGTGAAACGCTGGCCTCGCTGTCGGATGACGATGTGATGGCCCTCGTCGGCCCGGCGACGTGGGCAAACGGTCTGCGTTTGGCGCGCAGCGGTGCGGTGTGCGAATTCTCCTGGGACGAGATCGGCGAACGAGCTGAGGCGCGCGTGAAAGAGGGGGGACTCACGTATCGCGTGCGTGTCGAGCAGGGTGCGCTGCGCCCATCGCTCTCATGCGCGTGCCTGCTGCGCGGTGACTGTCCGCATGCGGTTGCCACGCTTATCGTCGGACGTGAGGATGCTCGCGAGAAGCGTCGCGTCGTGCCCGAGTGGAGCCGGATTCTTGAGCAGATGCTGGGTGGGGATCGCGACCATCTCGGTGATCCCTTGGCCCTCGTTGTTGATGCCCATGATCCAGGCGTCGAGCCGTCTCTCGTTCCTCTTCGCCGCGGCTCCTCGTCGGCGTGGACGACGAAGCGCGCCTCGTGGCTCGATCTGACGGCCACCCAGTGGGCGTCGGTGACCGATGGTCTTGATCCGACGCATGTCTCGCTGATGCGCGAGGGTTACCGCCTGTCTCGAGAGTCGCGTTCGTGGCATTCGCGTACGGAAGTGACGCTTAGCTCGCTGGGTGAGCATGCGTACGCGTGGCTTGCGCGCCTTGTGAGGGCCGGGGTGGAGCTGTATGCGTCGCCTGAGGCGCGCGACCGGGTGGTGCTGTCTCATACGACGTGGGATGCGGACATTGATGTGCGCGCCGGTGATGACGGCCTTGACGTCAGAGTTGTTGCGCGTAACGGAGATGACGTGGTGGTGAGGCCTCGTATCGACCGCGACGCGGGTGTTCTGTTGCTGGATGGAGGGCGTACCATCGCGCGCATCGAGGGGCTGGCGACGCTGGACGGTTTTCCTCTCGACCGTGCCCTGCATATTCCCGCAGCGGACATCGCTGAGTTTCGAGGAACGTGGTTGCCGGCGCTTCTGCGGCGTTTTTCGATGGCGTCCTCCGATGGGAGTTTTGACGCCCAGGCGCGGCCCGACGTTTCTCTCGTGGGAACGGTGCGCCGCGATGGAGACGCTGTCGTCGTGCGTTGGTGGGCGGAGTACGAGCAGGGTGGGTCGCGCTCACGAACCCCCGTGGCGCACTGCGTGGGCGACGAGGCTGTGGCGCAGATTGTGCGGCGCGTGGAGTCGTGGGGGCACGCGCTGGACGCGGATCTGTGGACACCGCCGCCGCGAACCGGGCGCCTGTCGCCGTGGCATGTTCCTGCGTTCTTGGAACAGGTTGTCGACATCGAGGGGCCGGGCGGCCTCGTGTGGGATGTTGCGGACGATGTACGCGCGATTGATGTGCGCGAAGACGGCTGTGACATTGACCTGAGCGTCGATCCTGCCCAGCGCGACTGGTTCGATCTGAATGTGCGGTTGCGCCTGGGCGCCGTCACGATCAGTGTGCGCGAGGCGCTTGAGGCGCTAGCCAGCGGTCAGGACTATGTCGAGGTGGGGGGCGTGTGGGTGCTCCTCGATGGGGAACGCATTCGTTCTTTGGCCACCCTCTTGGAGGAGGCTCGGACGCTGTCGGGCTGGGATGGTGAGGAAATGAGGCTCACTCCCATGCAAGTCGGCATGGTCGATCTGGTCGCCGCCGCATCCGACCATGTGAGGTTGAGCGACGCCTGGAGAACACGCATCGCTCCGCTGCGTGGCGGCTTGGGGGACGATGGGTTGCCTCCGGTGCCGAGCCTGAGCAAGATCCTGCGCCCGTACCAGCGGCGTGGACACGCGTGGTTGACGGCTCGGCTGGCGCGGGGAATCGGTGGAATCTTGGCCGATGATATGGGCCTGGGTAAGACCGTTCAGATCCTCTCGGCCGTGGCCGCCCTTCATGCGCAGGCGCCTGCGGGCGAAAAAAACCCAGTGCTTGTCGTCGCGCCGACGTCCGTTGTTGGTGTCTGGACCGATCAGGCCCGCACTTTTACGCCGCATCTGCGTGTGCGCACCGTGAATGAAACGGCAGCGCGCCGAGGAACGACGATTGCGCAGGAGGTCGAGGATGCCGATGTCGTTGTCACCTCCTACACGCTGGCGCGCTTGGAGGGTGAACAATGGAAGGACGTGCGTCTCGGTGGTGTCATCATCGATGAGGCGCAGGCAGTGAAAAACCCCCGCACCGCGACGTACCGCGTCCTTCGCGACCTCGAGGCACCGTGGAAGCTGGCGGTGTCTGGCACCCCGATTGAGAATTCGCTGTCAGACCTGTGGTCATTGCTCTCTTTGACGTGCCCGGGGCTCTTGCCCCCGTGGGAGTCATTCCAGCAGCGGGTGCGTAAGCCCATTGAAAATGGTGCGGATCCGGCACTACTCGCGCGTTTGACGGCCTATGTTTCCCCCTTTGTTCTGCGCCGTACGAAGGAGGAAGTTGCACCCGATCTGCCCGACAAGATCGTCGACATCGTGCGCGTTGACCTGGGTAAGGAACACCGTCATATCTACGACCAATATCTGGCCCGCGAGCGCGCGCGGATCCTCGATCTCTTGCGCGATGTGGATGCGAACAGGATGAGCGTGTTGGCGTCGATCACGAGGCTGCGTCAGCTTGCGCTCGACCCGGCCCTCGTTGAGTCCTCGTACGCGCACGTTGGCTCGGCGAAAATTGAATACCTGGCTGATCGCCTGGACGAGATCGTGCCGTTGGGCCATCAGGCGCTCGTGTTTAGCCAGTTCACCTCATTCCTGGAACGTATTCGCCACGTGCTGGAGCGTCGTGGAATCTCCGTCGTACAGCTTGATGGATCGACGCGTGGCCGCACTGATGTCATCGAGCAGTTCCGCTCGGGGCGCGCCCAGGTCTTCCTTATCTCACTCAAGGCTGGCGGCTCGGGCTTGACCCTCACCGAAGCCGACTATGTGTACGTCATGGATCCGTGGTGGAACCCAGCCGCCGAGGAGCAGGCGATTGATCGTGCACACCGCATCGGCCAGACGAAGAAAGTGAACGTCTATCGGATGGTTGCGACGGACACGATTGAGGCGAAGGTCGTGGAGCTTCAGGACCGCAAACGCCAGTTGATTTCCTCGGTGATGAACGGGACGGGTACGGGCGCCCGCCTCAGCGAGGCGGACCTTCGCGGCCTTCTTGATTAACGGCCGACCATGCCGTTCGGGCGCACGGCGATCTTCAGCCCGGCGCGCGTGCGCACTGCGTCGAGGGCCGAACTCACGTCGGACAGTGCAAACTCGTGCGTAAGGAGCTGTGAGAGGTCGATGCTCCCGGTGGAGAGCATCTCGACGGCACTCGCGTAGTCGTCAAGGGTCGCGTTGGCGCTGCCGCTGAGAGTCAGTTCGCGATAGTGCACGAGGTTCGGATCGACCTGTGCCATGGCCCCGGCGGGGAAGCCGGCGAAGAATGAAATATGTCCGCCGATGCGAGCGCACTGGATGGCAACGGGGACGAGGCCGGGGTCGCCGACGGCGATGATCACGACGTCTGCTCCCACGCCGTTGGTCCATTCCTGGACGTTGGCCGCGAGGTCGTCGCCTTGAGATGTCGTCGTGGTTTCGGCACCCATCGTACGGGCCGGTTCGAGGCGCGCCGCTCGGCCGCACGCCATGACGCGGGCTCCGGCGAAGGCCGCGAGCGCGCAGTGGATGAGGCCGATCGGACCGGTTCCCAGCACGAGAACGCGGGAGTCGGGGCCGATTGGCAGACGCCTGGTGGCGCGCAGGCAGCATGAGAGCGGCTCCGCCAGCGCCAGGAGGGGCGGGGTGATCTCGCGAGCGACGGGAGTAATGCACCCAAGGGCCTCCTGGGGAACAAGGATGAAGTCTGCGAGCCCTCCGTCCACGCCCGTTCCGAAGAGACGCATGCGCGCACACACGTTGGACCGGCCACTGACACACGCGTCGCAGTGTCCGCACGCGATCTCCGGTGCGAGGCCGACTTGCGTGCCCGGAGCGGGAACGTCAACCCCTGCGGTCAGTTCGTCTCCGATGCGCCATACGCGCGCGGCGATTTCATGCCCGAGAACGACGCCCGGGGTCACGCCGTTCGTCTTTTGTCCCGTTGCAATGCGCAGGTCGGTGCCGCACAGGGTCGTTGCTTCCACGGCGAGAAGAGCGTCTTGGGGACCGAGCGCAGGGATAGGACGTTTCTCGAGAGTGAGTGTGCCTGCGGAGCGAAGCGACGCTGCGAGCATGGATTCCATGGTCCCAGCATACGGTTTGTGACCACAAGCGTGGCCTCTCTTCGATACGCATGCGCATGCGTGCATGCGGGGAGCCCCCCACATAGTCGAACACCTGTTCGATATAATGGGTGGGTGACCACGGAGCAACGCTACGCAGAACTGCACGCGCACAGCGCTTTCACCTTCCTGGACGGGACCGATGAGCCCGCGCAGATGGTGGCTGAAGCTGCGCGTCTGGGTCTTGATGCCCTGGCAATTCTCGACGTCGATGGCATGTATTCGACGGTTCAGACGACCATGGCCGCTCGAGACTCCGGCCTGCCGATCGTGTACGGAGCCGAGCTGACGCTCACACCAGACGCACTCAGGGGAATCGTTCCGGGTACGCGCGCTCCGGGGTGGGGGCTTGCTCCAGGCTCTGACGATCCGGGAATACGCCTGCCCGTTCTGGCGGCGAGCCTCACCGGCTACGCCAACCTGGTGGGGGCCATGAGTGAGCGGGCGCTATCCGCGCCGGGGGAGCGAAATCCTCGCCACAGCCTCGTTGATCTGCGTGATGCCAGCGGGGACCTCCTCGTCCTGACGGGAGGCAGGCGCGGTCCGCTCATGCGTGCACTGCGCGCCGGTGGCGTGACCCACGCGCGCCGCGTCCTGGATGAACTCGCGGACACGTTTGGGCGCGACCAGATTCTCGTTGAATGGCAGGCTACGCGAGGGGATGAAGACGAGGTCGGAGACACGCTTGCGGGCCTCGCGCATGCAAGTGGAACGCGGCTCGTCGCCACGACCGGCGCGCGCATGTCCACCCCTTCGAAGCAAGCGCTCGGCGACATCCTTGCGGCCACCCGACTGGGAGTCTCCCTCGACGAGGCGCAAGCACACCTGGGCGCTCACCGTTCCTTCCTGCGCTCGCCCTCCGAGATGGCCCAACTGCACGGCGCTCACCCGCAAGCCCTTGATAACGCCTGCGACGTCGCAGCCTCCTGCGCTTTCGACCTGCGTCTCGTCGCTCCGCGATTGCCTCGAACCCGAGTTCCCGACGGGCATACGCCGGACAGCTGGCTCGCACACTGCGCGTACGAGGGTGCCCGCGAGCGCTATGGGACGCGCGCGCAACACCCCCGGGCATGGGAAACAATCGATCACGAACTGGGCATTATCGAACTACTCGGCTTTGCCGGTTACTTTCTGATCGTCAAAGAGATCGTCGACTTTTGCGGCCGCAACGGCATCCTGTGCCAGGGACGAGGGAGCGCCGCCAATTCAGCGGTGTGCTACTGCCTCGGAATCACGGCAGTGGACGCAGTGCGCCACAACCTGCTCTTCGAGCGGTTTTTGTCGGACGCCCGTTCGGGGCCTCCCGATATCGACGTCGACATCGAGGCGTGCCGCCGCGAAGAGGTCATCCAATACGTCTACGACACGTTTGGAAGGGATCGCGCAGCCCAGGTCGCCAACGTCATCACGTATCGCCCGCGCTTGGCGATCCGCGACGTCGCCCGCGCCCTTGGATACCCCATCGGCACGGCTACGGCCTGGTCCCAGGGCAGGGGAGAGCCGCCAGCCCTTGTTGGTGACGCTGCCGCTGCGCTTGCGCGTCTGCCCCGGCACATGGGGATCCACTCGGGAGGAATGGTGCTCACCGATCAACCGGTCTCACGCATCTGCCCGGTGGGGTGGGCCGCAATGCCGGGGCGTACTGTCCTCCAGTGGGATAAAGAGGACTGTGCGGATGCGGGCCTCGTCAAGTTCGACCTGCTCTCGCTCGGCATGCTCACGGCGTTGCGCGTCGCTTTCGCCGAGCTCCAGGGCGGCGACGTGCATCCGGGAAATCCCGCACATCAGCATCTGCGCGGCTGGGCGTCGCGAGCGGTGCACGGGAGGGGAGACAAGCCACTGGGGCTGCACACCCTTCCGGAGGAGGATCCGCGGGTCTACGACTTGTTGTGCGCAGCCGACACGGTTGGAGTCTTTCAGGTGGAGTCGCGCGCGCAGATGAACACGCTTCCCCGTCTCAAACCGCGGTGCTTCTACGACATCGTCGTGGAGGTGGCTCTCATACGCCCCGGTCCGATCCAGGGGCGCTCGGTCAACCCCTACCTGCGGCGTCGAGCGGGACGCGAGGAGGTCACCTACCTGCACCCACTCCTCGAACCGGCTCTGCGTCAGACGCTCGGCGTGCCGCTCTTCCAGGAGCAGCTCATGCGCATCGCGACGGATGCAGCAGGTTTTTCGGGCGGACGGGCCGATCAACTTCGCCGCGCAATGGGAGCCAAGCGTAGTCCGGAGCGCATGGAAGCCCTCAGAGGAGACCTGATGGCCGGTATGGAGGAACGGGGGATTGACGCCCCCACGCGCGAGCGCATCTTCGAGCAGCTCAAGGGTTTCGCGGACTTTGGGTTCCCGGAGTCTCACTCCTTTTCGTTCGCGCACATTGTGTACGCCTCATCCTGGCTGAAGGTGCACGCGCCGGAGCACTTTTACGCCGCGATTCTGGCGTCGCAGCCGATGGGTTTCTATTCCCCTGCGACTCTTGTGCAGGACGCCCGCAGGCACGGCGTACGCGTCGTTGGCCCATCGGTGAATGATTCACTCGTTGACGCCAGCGTGCAGCGCGTGGGGAAGCAAGCAGGGCAGGACTACCATGCGGGACGATCAGAGCGCCTTCCCGCTCGAGGCCTCGTCCCCCTCGATGTCGATAGCTCCCTCGCGGTACGCATCGGGCTCTCTCAGGTGCGAGGCCTGGGCGCGGCTGCCGCACGCATCGTTGAAGCGAGGAGCGAGGGAGCATTCACCAGCCAGGCGGATGTGGCCCAGCGTGCGCACGTGAGCGCCTCCGACATGGAAAAACTTGCGATGGCGGGAGCCTTTGAGTGCCTGGGAGTAGGCAGGCGCGAAGGGGCGTGGGCAGCTGGGGCGCTCGCACAGCCTTGCGCACACGCCGGCCAGTGGCAGCCGTTTCTTCCCGGCACCGAAGTGGGCTCCATCGTCCCCACGCTCCCCTCCCTCTCGGAAGTGGAACGCATGCGATCAGATGTCGCCTCGACGGGCCTCACGCCCGGGACGCACCCTTTCGCGTACATGCGTTCCGCGTTGCCTGAAGGGGTCCTGCGGATGGGCGATCTCGGGCAGCACTTGGCCGGACGTATCGTCGATGTTGCGGGAGTCATCACCCACCGGCAACGCCCTCACACGGGCGGAGGAATCACGTTCCTCTCCCTCGAAGACGAGACCGGCCTCGTCAACGTCTCCGTGTCGGTGTGTGCGTGGAAAAAGTTCCGGCGCGTGTGCCTCGAGTCGAGTGCACTGCTCGTACGTGGGACGCTCGAGTGGGGAGACGGCGCGATCAGCGTACAAGCCTTCAGGATCACACCGGTCGAGCTCCCTATCGAGGTAAAGTCCCGAGACTTTCGTTAGTGTCCGGCCCGGGACACTGTCCTGGCCACCCCATCGAGGATAAACGCGCGCAGGTCTTCGACCGTCTCGCACACGGCGTTCGCATCATCGAGGCCATCCTCTGTCGCATATCCCCAGCCGACTCCGACCACTGGGATGCCAGCCTCCTGGGCGCCACGGACATCCCAGATGGAGTCTCCCACGATGACGGGGTGGGAGATATCAGCTCCCGCGGCCTCCAGACGCGTCAGGGCCTCACGAATGACCCTCGCCTTATTCGAAGACGGATCGGGAGTGGCTCCCGCGACCACGTCGAAGACGCTGGTCAGTCCCAGGTGCTCCATCTGCGCCAAAGCCATCGGCGTCTGCTTCGACGTCGCGGTGGCCAAGGGGATACCGGCGTCGTGGAGGTCGTGAAGCAGATCGATAACCCCAGGAAAAGGCTCAGGATCGAGATAGTGAGCTTGGTATCGAGTGCGGTAGCGGGTCACGAGAGCGGCCAGAAGCTCACCCTCGTATCCAAGATCGCCGAAGGAATACCACAGCGGAGGGCCGACATACGTACGTAGGCGCTGGTCGTCAGGAATCGGCAAATCGTAGTCTGACAGTGCGTCACGGAATGCGCTCATGACGGCCGGAGCGGAATCAACGAGCGTTCCATCGACGTCAAAAAGGACAACAGAAATGGATAAAGACACGTGATTCCCTCGCGTTGTTGGTGCTTTCTTAGTCACTATGCCCTATTATCCCGAAAGAAGCATCCGACACGACCACGAGGAGGGAGACATGGAGTCACGAGCACGACTCACGCCGATCGTTCAGGCGAATAGTGCGCGCGCCGCCGCGTGGCGAGTCTTCTTCGAGGCGTCCGGGCGCCTGCAAGGCATTCTCGAGACGCGTCTCAAGCGCACCTACGGCGTCTCCATGCCGGACTACAACATTCTCCTGGCGCTATGGGAGGCCCCCGGCCACCGCCTGCGCATGGGGGAACTCGCTGAGCGGGTCGTCTATTCTCCCTCGCGTGTCACCTACCTCGTGTCGAACCTGTCGCGTGACGGTTGGGTGGAGCGTGTTCCGTCGCAGACAGATCGGCGGGGATACGACGCGTGCCTGACAACACAGGGCATTGAAACTGTGCTTGCTGCCACAGAACTGCATCAGCAGACCGTCAGCGAGTATCTTCTCGATGGCATGACGGACGACGATATCGACGCAATTGCAAAGGTTTTCGCGACTCTCGACTCGCGTCTGCGGGGCGACGAAATAGAATCCTAGTTTCGATTGGCGCATGTCGACCACATCGTGTTAAGCTTCTACTCGCTTGCGGATCGCAACGGTTCGCATCGCTCACCTGCGCGGGTGGCGGAATAGGCAGACGCGCTAGCTTGAGGTGCTAGTCCTCATTTTACGAGGGTGGGGGTTCAAGTCCCCCTCCGCGCACGAGATGCCCCGGGGCCGAAAGGCTCCGGGGTTTTCCATATCACCGACGAGGAGGCGCCGTGCGTATTGATATGTGGCTCGACACCTGCGATCCCTGGAGCTACCTGGGGCTGCGACACCTTCGCGCGGCTCTCGAGCAATTCGAGCACCACGACGAGGTTGAGGTCTACCTGCACGCTTTTCTGCTTGATCCCGAACTCGACGCCCCCGTCGACAAGCCGCGTGTCGTGGCCCTTGTTGAATCAGGTGCCGCAACACTCGAAGAGGTGCGAGAGTCCGACGAACGCATACGCGCACTTGGTGCACGCGAGGGCGTTCGTTTTGACTTCGACAACCTGATCATCGCGCCGACATCTCGTGCGCACCGCGTCATTGCGGCCGCCCACGACGCGGATATTGACGAGGATACGGTGGCGGGATCTGCCTCGCTACAGCTCAAGGTTGCTGAGGCAATCATGCGCGCACACTTCGAAATGGGTCTCGACATCTCTCACCCGGAGGTCCTTATCGGATGTGCCCAGGACGTCGGCATGCCCGCAGACCTTGCAGCCCTCGCTGTTGAAGACGAAGAGTGGGCCTCTCGTGTCTATTCGGACTTCCAAATGGCGATGCACATGGGTGTCGCCACCGTCCCTACCTACGTCTTCGATGCCCAGTTCCTCGTCGATGGACATCAGACCACGACCGCATTTACAAATATCCTGGCCACCGCCTGGGAACAGTCTCGAAAGGATCACGCATGAGCGAGCAGAGCGTCACCGCCTCGAACACGACTGGGGGAGCGCCCAGCCCGATGGATCTCGTGATGGAGTTCCACCGCACCTACTCTGTGCCGATTCGTTCCTTCGACGATCCGACACTGTCCTACGATCGCCTTGACCTGCGCATGAGCCTCATTGCCGAAGAATTCGCTGAGCTCGTTGGAGCCGTGTACGGCAAGCGTGCCCGCGCCATTATCGAGGAGGCAACCGCCGAGGCCGCTGGTGCCGATGACGGGCAGCGCGATGTTATCGAGGCTGCGGACGCCCTCGCGGACCTCGTCTACGTTGTTTTCGGTATGGCGATTGAATCAGGAATGGATCTGGATTCGGTGCTGGCCGAGGTGCAGGCCTCGAACCTGTCGAAGCTGATGCCCGACGGATCTGTCAAGCTCCGTGAGGACGGGAAAGTCCTCAAGGGCCCCAACTTCTTCCCGCCGAATGTCGCACGTGGACTCGGGATCGACGACTCGGAGGACACGCTCAACACGGACTAAAGTCCCTACCACGCGCATTCGTGCCCGTCAGGTGACACAATAGACGCGGTCCACTCATAAGGAGGAAAGACATGGCACGCGTCGCAGTCATCGGCGGAGGTTACGGAGGCGTCACGGTCGCAAAGGGGCTCGATCCCCTCGCGGACGTTGTTCTCATCGAACAGAAGGACCAGTTCGTCCACCACGCGGCCGCGCTGCGTGCGGCGGTTGATACCGTCTGGGAACACGCTATCTTCATGCCCTACACGAATCTCCTGAGCCGCGGCGAGGTCGTGTGTGGTACGGTGTCGCGCGTTGATGGCACGACCGTCCACGTCTTCGGGCATGACCCGATCAAGGCCGACTACGTTGTCTTCGCCACCGGTTCCACCTACCCCTTCCCGGCGAAGTATTCCTCGTACCGTTCCTCCGTTGCCAAGGCACGCCTTGAGCAGCTGCACGAGAACCTGAGCCGCGCTCGCTCCGCCATGATCGTCGGTGGCGGCACTGTCGGCATCGAGCTGACCGGCGAGCTTGCCAACGCCTTCCCGGGCCTCGACATCACCATCGTCGAGTCCTCGGATCAGATCCTGGGTACCCCCGGCTACACGGACGCGCTGCGTGATGAGATCAGCGAGCAGCTGGCCACGCTCGGCGTGCGTGTCGTCACCGGCTCTGAACTTGCCTACCTGCCGCCGCAGAACGTCGGCGACCTGGGCCACTTCATGGTGCAGACCAAGAACGGCGAGGTCATCGAGGCGGACCTGTGGTTCCAGTGCTACGGCGCACGCGCTAACACGGGCTTCCTGATCGGCTCCGACTATGAGTCCGTCATGAACCCGAACGGCACCATTCGCGTGGATGCCACCATGCAGGTCGTCGACCACCCGAACGTCTACGCCGTGGGTGACCTGACCGACGTGCGCGAATCTAAGCGCGCTGATGCAGCACGCCAGCAGGCGCGCGTCGTCATCGCCAACATCACCGCCCAGATCGAGGGCGAGACACCTGACGCCCTGTATGAGCCGACCAAGGAATGGGTGATCCTGCCCCTCGGACCGAACATGGGAGCTTCCCAGCTGCTCGACGCTGACGGCCAGACCCGTATCCTGGGTGCCGATCAGACCGCCGAGATCAAGGGAACGGACCTCATGGTGTCCGTTATTCGTTCGCAGCTCAACCTTCCCTGATAAAGTGCGCCGTCTCACGGTAGAATGAGTGCCATGACTGGAGATCCTCGCCGCGCGCTGACGCGCTTGCTGAACGCCTTCGAGAACCACTTCGACATCGCCCGCGATGGAGACGAGGCCGACGACGCCGCGCTCGAAGCAGCCGAGTTGGCGCTGCGCGACGCGTTCTTCACCTACGACGACATTCTGTTCACCCAGCTCGGCGTGGAATTGCCGTTCGACATTCTCGACGATTCCGATGAGGATGACGACGACGATGAGGATGACGACGACGATTTCGTCGAAGTCGATGACTGATCGGACTTCCTGACACTCAGATATGCGGGTGGGGCCCGAACCATGCGGTTCGGGCCCCACCCGCATATGCAGTTCACATGACGGCGTGTTCTCGTCTACTACACCGATGCCGCGCGCACAGCAGGGATCAGCATTGACGGACAGGCTACTGCGCGGCGACCTCGGTGAGTACCTGACGAATTGGTGCTGGCAGCGGCTCCGAATAGTCGAGGAGCGTATCGAGCTGACGGAGGGTGCGTGGCCCAACCAGCGCGGAACTCACTCCGGGGAAGTCGCGTACCCATGCCAGTGCAACATCGCCAGTTGAACGTTCCAGCCCTGCCGCAGCGCGAGCGGCTGCCTCGATGACTGTCCTCGGATGTCCCTCCAGGTAGGGTTCGACCATATGACGCAGATGTGGCGACGCCGCGCGCGAATCAGCGGGAGTCGTGTGACGATACTTACCCGTCAGAGCGCCGCCGGCCAACGCTGAAGCGGCGATGACGCCGACGCCTCGGCCCGACAGGTCGGCAATGGTCTGGGCTGCTGAGGCATTCGCCAACGAAAAGGGGACTTCGACAACGGTGATTGGCGCGCATGCGCCCAATATCCCGCGTGTCACGGCCTCTGCAAGTTCCCAGTGGGATGCACGTGATAAGCCAATATAGCGGGCTCGGCCGGAGCGGTGCGCAAGCGTCGCGGCTTCGAGAGTCTCCTCAAGCGGGACTTCGGGGCGTGGCTCGACAAGCCACACATCAACGTAATCCGTGTCGAGCCTCGCGAGGGCGTCGTCGAGGCTCCGCAGCAGATCGCCGCGGCCTGCGGCGCTGACCCACACGCCTTCTCCAGCGCGTCGAACCGCGCCCCGCCAAACGAGTGCGACGCGGTGGCGGCCGATGCTCGACAATCCTTCCGAAAGGACGTCAACGGCCGTTCCATCACCGTGTGCTGGGGAGCACTCGACGAGTTTGCCGCCAGCGTCGACGAACGCCTTGAGCATGTCGTGGGCCTCGGGTCCATCGGTGTCGCGTCCCCATGTGAGGGTGCCCAATCCGAGTGCGGACAGGTAGAGCCCGCTGCGTCCGCATTGCTTCAGTTCCATGCCTCTAGCCTAGCCGAGTCCGCGCCAGCCACTGCGCGTGTTGGCGCGGCATCGGGGGAGTGGTTCCACCAAACAGCGGACACAGCGAGCGCACGCCACACCAGTTACACAAAGGATTCTTGCGTGGTGTGAACGAGTCATGCTCAATGTCGTGTTCGATACGATCCCAGAGGCGGTCGATCTGGCGCTCGAAATCGTGGATCTCGTCTGCCGTGGGATCCAGCGTGATCACCTGCCCCGCACGGAGATACACGAGCTGCATACGCGAGGGGAGAACCTGCGTACGTGCGAGCAGAAGAGCATAGAAGCGCATCTGATAGAGCGCCTCTCCTACGTAACGCGGTCCGGGGGCCTTTCCTGTCTTGTAGTCGACGACGCGCAGGCGTCCGTCCGGAGCTTGATCAACGCGGTCGATAAAGCCGAGCAGACGTACACCGCGCTCGGTCGTCGTGGTGACCCTCTGCTCGCGCGCTGCTGGGGCTATCCACTGGGGCTGCTCGATCGCGAAATAGCCGTCGATGAGCGCGCGGGCATCATCAAGCCACGCCTGTCGGTCGGCATCGTCTGTAAAGAGCGCGGCAACCTCGGGGTTCTTGGCTGCGAATGCCTGGTATTGAGGCTCCACCTGCGCGCGGGCATTCTGCGGTGTCCGATCGGATGGATCGAGGGCGAAGAGCTCCTCGAGCACCGCGTGGACGACCGTACCCAGGGCTTTCGCGCGAGTCTCCGGCTCCCGATACCCGTCTAGGACATGGAGCCGGTACTGCAGCGGGCAGCGCTCGTATTCTTTTGCGCGCGACGCGGAAAGTGCAGGATCCCACGTGCGAGGTTCAGGAGAGGGAGCGATCAGGTCTGTCATGAATACCACGCTAACCCCTGGCACCGTCATCTGTGTCCTGCCATGGGCGCAGGTGGTGGTTAGCGGTATCCTTTACGTAATGTCTATTCAACGTAATACTTCGATATCGGCCACTGATTTCGGTCAGCCCACGCGCCGAGGCCCGCTTGCCGAGGGTGACCGTGTTCAGGTTCGTGACCCCAAGGGGCGCTTCCACCAAGTCATCCTCGTCAGCGGTGGTCGTTTCCAGTCCAACCGCGGTGGCTTTAACCATAACGACGTTATTGGCCGTCCTGACGGTCAGGTGATTGTCACTGAAGAAGGCCGCCAGTTCCAGATTCTGCGCCCCCTTCAGGTCGACTATGTGATGTCAATGCCCCGCGGCGCAGCCGTCGTCTACCCGAAGGATGCCGGCGTAATCACCCACATGGGTGACATTTTCCCAGGTGCAACCGTCGTCGAGGCTGGTGCGGGTTCCGGTGCCCTCTCGATGGCGCTTCTCGATGCAGTCGGCCCGCAGGGGCATCTCATTTCGGTGGAACGTCGCCAGGACTTCGCCGACATCGCGGCTGCCAACGTCGACCTGTGGTTCGGCCGTCGCCATCCTGCGTGGGACTTGCGCGTTGGAGACGTTGACGAGGTCCTGTGGTCGGCCGAGGCTGGCAGCGTTGACCGCATCGTCCTCGACATGCTGGCTCCCTGGGAGAACATCGAAGCCATCACGCATGCTCTGATTCCGGGCGGCGTCCTCGCGTGCTACGTCGCAACCGTGACGCAGATGTCTCGCCTCGTCGAGGATCTGCGCGCGTCTGCGCGTTTCACCGATCCGATCGCGTGGGAGGATATGCGCCGCGAGTGGCACCTCGATGGGCTCGCTGTGCGGCCCGAGCACCGTATGGTCGCCCACACCGGTTTCCTTGTTATTACCCGCCTTCTTGCGCCCGGCGTCACGCCACAGGAGCGTTCGACACGGCCGGCGAAGGCCGCCGAGGGCCAGGGAGGCGCGTGGGATGGCGAGCAGGACTGGAGCCTCGAAAAGGTCGGCCAGCGCGTCAACTCCGAGAAGAAGGTGCGCAAGGTGCGTCGCGACGTCGTCGCTCAGGCGGACACATGGGCATCGGAAGGACGCGAGGGCGCGACCGATGAGTGAGGCTACTGATCGCGAGTCCCTGCAGCGGCGTCTGATCTCCCTGGAGGAGAAGAACGGCCGCCTGACGAGTGCGCTGACAACGGCGCGCACCGAGCTGATCCGGCTGCAGAGCGAGCTGGCCGACGTGTCACGTCCCCCGCAGACGCTGGCTACTTTTGTGCGTGCTTTCCCTTCGTCGCGTCAGATCGAGGTCGTGAGCGCTGGCAAGCGAATGCGCGTTGCCGCGTCGCCAAAGCTCGACGTGACGGACCTGTCGTACGGGCAGTGGGTGCGCCTCGACGACACGTCGATAGCTGTCGCTGCCGATGATTTTCCGCGCAGTGGACAGGTGGTCTCCGTCCTCGAACTGGTCGGCACAGATCGTGTTCTTGTGGCCACTGAAGGCGGTGCTGAGACTCTCCTCGAGCTTGCCGGTCCGCTGCGTCACGGCAATCTTCGACCCGGCGACTCCCTCGTCGTGGATGCACGTGCCGGGATCGCGTTCGAACGCATCGTGCGCGAGGACGTCGAGCAGCTGCTGACCCCCGAGGTCCCCGATGTCACGTATGAGGACATCGGCGGTCTCGACGATCAGATCGCGCAGGTACGCGACTCGATTGAGATGCCTTTCAACCACCCCGAACTCTATCGCCAGTTCGGGCTTCGCCCGCCCAAGGGCATTCTCCTGTACGGTCCTCCGGGATCGGGCAAGACCCTGATCGCGAAGGCGGTTGCTAACTCGCTCTCCAAGCGAGGGGGAGCCTCGACGTTCTTCCTGTCCATCAAGGGTCCCGAACTGCTCAATAAGTTCGTCGGTGAGACCGAGCGCCAGATTCGCGCGATCTTCGCTCGCGCGCGCATCCTTGCGGCCGGCGATACCCCCGTCGTTATCTTCTTCGATGAGATGGAGGCGCTGTTCCGCACGCGTGGGACGGGCGTATCCTCGGACGTCGAAACGATGATTGTCCCGCAGCTACTCGCAGAGATGGACGGCGTTGAATCGCTCGATAACGTCGTGATCATCGGAGCATCCAACCGCGCGGACATGATCGATCCTGCGGTGTTGCGACCTGGGCGTCTCGACGTGCGTATCCGTGTGGATCGTCCCGACCGCGCGGGAGCACTCGACATCTTCTCCAAGTACCTGACCCCGCAGGTGCCTATCCACGCCGCGGAAATCGAGCGTTTCGGTGGCATCAACGAGGCCGTGGCGGGGATGAGCCAGCGCGCTGTCGATGCGCTCTACGCACGCAATGAGACGACCGCACTCTTCCTCGCAACCCTCGTGAATGGCGACCACAAGCGCATCTACCTGTCCGACCTCGTGTCCGGTGCTCTCATTGCCGGGATCGTTGAGCGCGCCAAGAAGTATGCGATCAAGGACGCGCTGACGGGAGCTTCGTGTGGTCTGAGCATGGCGCACCTTCTGCGTGGCGTCCATGAAGAGATGAATGAGTCCTTGGAACTCGCAGCGACATCGTCGCCAGAAGATTGGGCCCGTACCAGTGGCCTCGCCCCCGAAATCGTGAATGTGAAGCCGATTGGAACAGTGAAATGAGCAGCGAACGCGTTATCGGTACCGAGACCGAGTACGGTGTCTACCGTCCCGGCGACGCATGGGCGAATCCGATCGCCCTATCCACGACAGTCGTGACCACCTACGGTGAAATCAGCCGCATGGGCACACCCGCACAGGGGGCGGGTGTCGTGCGGTGGGACTATACCGGTGAGGATCCGCTGAACGATCTGCGCGGTATGCGTATGTCTCGGGCGGCCGTCGATCCCTCGCTTCTCACCGACGATCCCTACCACCTCGCACCATCGGGCGGATCCGAGCGCGTTGCTCGCCCCACGGCGGAGGAGCTGGCACTTCCCGCCGCCACGACGGCTGTCTTGACGAACGGCGCACGGCTGTACGTCGACCACGCCCACCCCGAGTACTCCGCCCCGGAGACGATCGGTGCACGCGATGCTCTGCTGTGGGATCGCGCCGGTGAGGTCGTTGCTCAGCGAGTCATGGCGCGCCTGGAAGAACAGGGCGAAGAGCCCATCGTCCTCGTCAAGAACAACACCGACGGCAAGGGAGCCGCCTACGGAACGCACGAGAACTACCAGATGCCTCGCATCACCGATCTCGACGCGATCGTCCGTGGTCTTACCCCCTTCATGGTGACCCGCCCGGTGATCTGCGGGGCGGGCCGCGTGGGACGCGGGCAGAAGAGCGAGGTGCCCGGCTTCCAGATGTCTCAGCGCGCCGATTTCGTCGAGAACGAGGTCGGGCTCGAGACGACCTTCAATCGCCCAATTGTCAATACGCGCGACGAACCCCACGCAAACCCCGCGCAGTTCCGCCGCCTCCATGTCATCGGCGGCGACGGCAACATGTTCGACGTGTCGGCATTCCTCCGTTTTGGTACGACTTCCCTCGTCCTGTGGGCGATCGAGCAGGGCACCGACCTGCGCTGGGATTCCCTCGTTATGGATGATCCCGTGCAAGAGACATGGAATGTGTCCCACCATCCGGACCTCGACTACAAGGTTGCAACGGCAGGCGGCGCCCATACTGCGGCCGAACTTCAGCAGGTGTATCTGGACCTGGTGCTCGACACCTTCGCGGAAACAGGAACGACACCCACGGCCGCCGACCAGGAAATCCTCACCCTGTGGCAGTCGGTTTTGGATCGCATGAGGGCCGATCTCTTCTCCGTGGCCACCGAGGTCGAGTGGGTGGGCAAATACCAGCTCATCAAGCGTCAGAAGGAACGTGCGGGCCTCGATTGGAATGATCCGCGCCTTAGCGCGATCGACCTGCAATGGTCGGACCTGCGTCCCAGCCACGGCCTCGTCTATCGTCTGGCGAAGGCCGGCATGGTGACGCGCCTCTTCACCGACGAGGACGTCGAACGTGCAGCCGACGTTGCGCCGACCAACACGCGGGCCCACGTACGAGGGTGGGCGGTCGCTCACCGTCCCGATCTCGTGAAAGCATCGTGGACCTCGCTTGTCTTCGATCCCGGTGAAGGGGACTTTGTCCGTTTCCCGATCGCGGACGCGCGCGACACATCCACCCGATAATCCACTTATCCACGAAAGAAAGAAGAACGAACAATGTCGAATCAGATTTTCGCAGGCGGCCCCACCCCCGAGGACGACGTCACCGAGGTCGGCGGCCAGGTTCAGGCCCGCACCTCGTCGATCGATTCCCTCCTTGACGAAATTGACTCCGTTCTGGAAACCAACGCGGAAGCATTCGTTCAGGGCTTCGTCCAGAAGGGCGGCCAGTGAGGTGAGGCGTCGAGTTTTCGGCATCGAAACCGAGTACGGGCTCACCGCAGCATCACCCAGCGGCGCCAAGCCGATGGATGCCGAGCACGCCGCACGCCAGCTGTTCGAGCCACTCCTGCACCAGGGCCGTTCGTCGAATCTCTTCCTGCGCAACGGCGGACGCCTGTACCTCGATGTTGGCGCGCACCCGGAGTACGCGACCGCTGAATGTGATCGGCTTGAGGACCTCCTCGAGCAGGATCGCGCCGGTTCTACCATGCTCGCCGACCTTGCGACGCAGGCTGACAATGCACTGTCCGAGCTTGGTACGGATCTGCGTCTGCATCTCTTCCGCAACAACCTCGACTCGCAGGGCAACTCTTACGGCTGTCACGAGAACTACCTCCTGCACCGTCGCCGCGATTTCCGCCAGGTCGCCGATGCGCTCGTCGCCTTCTTCGTGACGCGTCAGATCCTGGTTGGAAACGGGTGGATCAATACTGCCGCGGCGACCCCACGGCTTCAGTTCTCGCAGCGAGCCGATCAGATGTGGGATGCCGTCTCATCCGCGACGACGCGCTCGCGCCCGATCATCAACACCCGTGACGAGGCATTAGCTGATTCCGGTGCATACCGCCGGATGCACGTGATCGTCGGCGACACGAACGTCGCGGAGCCCACCACCGCCCTCAAGGTCGGCATGACCGAACTGCTTATCCACGCAATTGAGGACGGCCTTCACATCGAAGATCTGGCGCTCGCTGATCCGATGCGCGCCATTCGCGAGGTGAACGCTGATCTGAGCGGATCGGCAGCCATTGAGCTAGCCAACGGCAGGATGACGACCGCCGTCACCATGCAGCGCGAGATCCGAGATCGTGTCTTGTCACGCATTCCTGTCTCCGAACTTGACCCGTTGCGCGCCTACGTCGTCGATCTGTGGGGCAGGGGCCTCGACGCGATTGCTAGCGGGGACTGGAGTGGCATCGACACCGAGCTCGACATTGCGATCAAGCACAAGCTGCTCACCTCTTACTGCACACGTAGCGGCGCCACGCTCGCAGATCCGCGCGTCGCTCGACTCGAGCTCTCCTACTCTGAGATCACGGCGGATGGCCTACGCGACCGGATGGAGAGTGCGGGGCTCATGCGACGCCTGACAACCGCCGAGGGTGTTCGCCGTGCACAGACAGTTGCACCGGCGACGACACGAGCAACACTGCGCGGACGTATTATCGCCGCCGCCGAGGACGCGCGAGCCGATCTGAGCGTCGACTGGGTGCACGTGCGCCTCGACGAATCCCAGACGATTCCGCTGTCACTGCAGGACCCGCTGGCTACGACGGACCCACGCGTCGATGCCCTCATCGCGCAGATTGACGCGTCGTCTCCTACGATTCCCGCATGAGCACCGAGTCGTCATCGCCCGATTCGCCTTCCACGCGCCGCGTGAGAGGCTCATCGCAGCGCGCCGCCGCGCGTGCTTCTCGCTCGCACGGGGCCTCGCGCGGTGGGCTGTTTCTACGTATCGGCCTGGTCCTCACATTGATCCTCGTGGGTGGCGGCCTCACGTGGTGGGTGTTTACTCCCTCTTCGCGTACAGAGACGGTACCGGGCGCAGAAGCGACAGCCCAGTCGACGACGCTTCCCTTGTTTGAACGTGTGACGGTCTCGGGACGCGTGGGGGCCACACCGACGATTGACATCAAGGCGCCGCTGGAAGTCGATGGCTTCAAGGCTCGCGTCATCGAAGAAGGCAGCGGTCGCGAGATCACGCAAGGCTCTCCCGTCCTCGTCTCGATCACAGCCTTTGATGGGACGAGCGGACGTATGCTCTCCGAGTCCGGTCGGCCTCAGATGAGCCTCGGGATCGTTGGATCGGATCAGATTAGCTCAGACCTCGCCATGCTGGTGACCGGCAAGCGTGAGGGGTCGCGTATCCTTGCTTTCCGCACCGTCGCCATGGGGGATGGCTCTCCCAACACCATGGAAATCGACGTCGTCGACATTCTTCCCTCCATCGCCACCGGTACGTCGGTCGATGCTACCGTCGGCCCGATGAGTGTCGAGATGAGCCCGGAGGGGCCACTCATCAGTCATATTGCGACGCTCCCCGGCGGCGTGACGACACAGACCCTCATGAAGGGCGATGGCGTTCAGATTCACGAGGGTGACCGCGTTGTCGCTCAGTTCACCGTTCTCGGTTGGACCGACGGCGTCGTCCGCGTCAACACCTGGGAAACGGGTGTGCCAGCCGTGGTGAATCTCAACACCGCGATGAAGGGCCTCGCGAATGCGCTCGTTGATCAAAAAGTAGGCTCGCGCCTAGCGATCACGATCCCGCCGGACCTCGCCGCGGGCGATGACACCCTGTGCGTTGTTATCGATATTCTCGGCACTGAGCCAGGTTCGGCCACGGCAGGGGATAATGCGCCTCAGTCCTGATCGCTCATCCCGTGAGAGCCACCGGGCAGGAGCGTCGCAGCGTGTGGGACACTGGGAGACATGCTGAGATGGATGACCGCCGGAGAATCGCACGGACCCGCACTGATCGCCACGATTGAGGGGCTTCCTTCAGGGTTGCATGTGACGACGGATGATCTGCGACGCGCATTGGCACGCCGTCGCCTCGGATACGGGCGTGGTGCCCGCCAAAAGTTCGAGGCGGACGAGGTGTCCATCCTGGCTGGTGTCCGCCACGGTGTCACCACCGGCGCTCCTGTCGCTCTTCGTATCGGTAATTCCGAATGGCCGAAGTGGGAGACGGTGATGAGCGCGGATCCCGTGGATCCTTCCGCCCGGCTGATTGACGCAGGAACAGGCGACGAGCGCGAGATTGCTCGAAACCGACCGTTGACGAGGCCTCGTCCCGGTCATGCGGATCTTCCAGGCATGCTCTCCTACGATCTGCCCGAGGCCCGTCCGGTCCTTGAGCGTGCGAGTGCCCGTGAGACAGCAGCACGTGTCGCCCTCGGTGTTCTTGCCGAGGCGCTCCTGGATCAGGTTGCGGGCGTGGGCCTCGTCTCCCATGTGGTCTCCGTTGGTGGCCAACGCGCCACGGCTAGCGTTCTTCCTACGCCCGCCGATGAGGCGGCCCTCTGCGAGGCATCGATGCGCGCGCTTGACCCGGCGGACAACGCCCGTTTCGAGGCAGCCGTCGATGCTGCCAAACACGCGGGTGACACGATCGGTGGCGTTGCTGAGGTTATCGCCTACGGTGTTCCCGTTGGCCTGGGTACTCACGTGAGTGCTCGTGAACGCCTCGACGCGCGCCTGGCGGCGGCCCTCATGTCGATCCAGTCCGTCAAGGGCGTTGAGATCGGCGATGGTTTCGCGCAGGCGGCGCTGCTCGGATCGCAGGCCCATGACGAGATTGTGCGCGGACCCGACGACCACCTGACACGTACGTCTAACCACGCGGGTGGGATCGAGGGCGGTACCTCCAATGGTTCGCCGATCATTGCGCGAGCCGCGTTCAAGCCGATTTCAACCGTGCCTCGTGCCCTGCGCAGCGTGGATCTGGCAACCGGCGAGGAGGCCGTTGGCTTGCACCAGCGTTCCGATACGTGCCAAGTCGTTCCCGGTGCCGTGATCGCTGAGGCTGAGGTCGCGCTTGTTCTCGCTGACGCGCTCTTCGAACATGCTGGTGGCCGCTCTGTGAAAGAGATGCGACGCAATCTGGAGGCTTACCTGAGCGCCGTGGGGGAGCACGCATGAGCGCCCGAGGTCCCGTCGTCCTCGTCGGACTGCCCGGCGCTGGCAAGTCAAAGGTTGGGCGTCTCCTGGCTGAGCGTCTCGGCGTGAGCCACATCGATACAGATGCCCTCGTCGTCGAACGCGAAGGACGTGCAATTGCAGACATTTTCGCCACCGACGGAGAAGCGGCCTTTCGCGTCATGGAAACCGAGGCAGTCGCCGATGCGCTGACGCACGACACTGTCGTCTCGCTGGGTGGAGGAGCAGCAGCGACTCCGGCGGTTCGCGACCTGCTGGCTGGCCACACCGTCGTCTACATAGATGCACCCCATGACGAACTCGTACGCCGCACCGCCTCAAAGACGCATCGTCCACTGCTCGCACAGGATCCATCGGGTACGCTTGCACGGCTACGCACTGAGCGTGAGCCACATTATCGTGCGGTTGCCACCATCGTCGTTCAATCTGGCCCCGGTCCGGTCGACGACGTCGTCACCACCATCGCACAGGAGTTGGAGCACTCATGAGCACAACCATCGAGGTCACAGGAGAACACCCCTCCACTATCACCATCGGACACGGGCTTGGCTTCGAACCAATGTATGAGGCCCTTGACGAGGCCGCCACCAAGGTGCTCATCATTCATGCGCGCCCGCTCGCTCGGCGCGCTGCTTCCTTGGCGCAGTACCTGCACGATCGGGGAATCAACGCGTCGACGGCCGATCATCCCGATGCCGAGGCCGGGAAGTCGATTGAGGTCGTCGCATCCCTGTGGGACGAGTGTGGACGCCTCCAACTCGGGCGCAAAGATGCGATCATCGCCATGGGCGGGGGAGCGACCACCGATATGGCGGGGTTCGTCGCCGCCACATGGTTGCGAGGCATCACGCTCATCAACGTTCCGACCACGCTTCTTGCCATGGTGGATGCCGCGGTCGGCGGAAAAACCGGCATCAACACATCGATCGGCAAGAACCTCGTCGGTTCGTTCTACCCGGCTGCCTCCATCATCGCCGATATGGACCTCCTCGACAGCCTTCCCGGCCCGGACCTGGCGGCAGGCGCCGCCGAGGTCATTAAGTGTGGATTCGTCGCCGACCCACAGATTCTTCGTATCGTCGAGTCGACCTCTCCGCAGGACTTGCTCCGCCCCGACAGTCCACAACTCGCCGACATCACCTCGCGCGCGATCGCCGTCAAAGCACGCGTCGTGTCAGCGGACCTCACGGAGGGTGGCCTGCGCGAGATTCTCAACTATGGGCACACGCTCGCTCATGCGATCGAACGAGCGAACGACTACACGTGGCGTCACGGAGATGCAGTGGCCGTCGGATGTTGCTTCGCTGCACGACTCGCTCACGCCCGCGGGCAGCTGAGCGCCACGGATGTTGCCCGTCATGATGAGCTCTTCTCCCGTGTCGGGCTGCCCACGCGTTATTCGGGAAGCACGTTGGAAGAGCTGACACGCATCATGCTGTCGGATAAGAAGGTACGCCGTGGGATTCTGCGTTTTGTCCTCCTCGACGGTATCGCGAAGCCCAGTACCGTCTCCGTGGAGCCCTCGGAGCTGGTAGCACCCGCTATGCAGATCGGGATTAGCGCATGAGCCTCATCGTGCTCATTGGGGTCACGGGATCGGGTAAGTCCACCGTTGGACGCGAGCTCTCCCGCCGCCACGACCTGCCCTTCTACGAGGTCGACGAGGCCGTTGAGGCGCGGCTGGGCGCTTCGATGCGTAGCCTCGTCATCGGCCGTGATCCACGCCTTGCTGACACCGCACGTGAGGAGGCCGATCGCCTTCTTGGCCTTGACGAGGGCATTGTCACGCTCGGCGCCTCGCAACCGCTCGACCCCGCCACTGCCTCGTCAATCGCGCGAGCGCGCACAAACGGCGCGGTTGTCATCGAACTGAGCGCCGATCTTTCCGCGGTATCACGCCGAGAAGGCCTCGGCGCACCCCGCTCGGTGGGCCTGGGCGCACCCCGCGCTGTTCTCACCCAACTGATGAATCGAGCACGGGAGGCGTACGCCTCCGTGGCCGATGCAACAGTCGATACGAGTGAGCGCACCCCGCAAGAAGTCGCGGAATTGGTCGCGTGCGCGTGTAAACTGACCCCTGATTACTGATTCCTTCACAAGTGAGGTACCCCTGTGGCAACGACCAATGATCTGAAGAACGGCCTGGTTATGGTCATCGACGGCCAGCTCTGGCAGGTTGTCGAATTCCAGCACGTCAAGCCCGGCAAGGGCCCGGCCTTCGTCCGCACCAAGATCAAGAACGTCCTGTCCGGCAAGACCGTCGACAAGACCTTCAATGCGGGCCTGAAGATCGAGACCGCGACCGTCGACCGTCGCGACATGACCTACCTGTACCAGGACGGCACCGACTACGTCTTCATGGACCAGTCCACCTACGAGCAGATCAACGTTCCCGCCGAGACCGTGGGTGATGCCCGCAACTTCATGGTCGAGAACCAGGACGTCATTGTCTCCCAGCACGACGGCACCGTCCTCTTCGTCGAGCTGCCCGCGACCGTCGTCCTGACGATCACGCACACCGAGCCCGGCCTGCAGGGCGATCGCTCCTCCGCCGGCACCAAGCCCGCGACCCTCGAGACCGGCTACGAGATTCAGGTTCCCCTCTTCATGGAGGAAGGCACCCGCGTCAAGGTTGACACCCGCGACGGCTCGTACTCGGGGCGCGTGACCGAGTAATGTCGAAGCAGCACCGCTTCACCTCGCGCACCAAGGCCCGCAAGCGCGCGGCCGACGTTGTCTACGAGGCCGACCAGCGCGGCATGGTATCCAACCCCGACGTGCTGCGCGACCTCTTGCGCGAGCGTCGCGTCATCACCGCGGCTCAGACTCCGCTCCCGGAGTTCTCGATCCAGATCATCGCCGGTGTGGCGGACAATCTGCGTCGCATCGATTCGCTGATCTCGGCGCATGCTCGCGTACCCGGTCTGGATCGCATCGCCGCCGTCGACCTCGCGGTCATGCGCGTGGCGGTGTGGGAGATGCTCGAGAACGACGAGGTATCGCCGATCATTGTTATCGACGAGGCAATCTCGATCGTCCGATCGATCTCGACTGACACGTCGCCGTCGTTTGTGAACGCGGTTCTCGACGCGATCCGTAAGGACCTCGAGTCTCCCGCGTGGTCGCGTCGCAGCTCCGATGAGGAGGATGTGCGCGCTCCCGATGAGACCGAGTCGTCGTCTGACAATGAGCTGCCCGCGCAGGAAGCGCCCGCACGGTCTCTGCCTGCTGGTGCCAAGCCGCTGGATGGCGGCAGCGTCGAAGACGAGCTCGATGAACTCCTTGAGGAGTACTGAGCGCTCGCTCTCCATGCCTGGTGGGGCCGACTCTCGGATGAGAGTCGGCCCCACTTTTCCTTCAATGCCCGCGCCGAGTGCAGATGCAGCCGACCAGGATGGCTGTCTCGATGGGATCGTGGGCATATCAGTAGGGGGCAGGATCGCCACGATCCTGCCCCCTTCACTGCCTGCTATCAGAGAGCGAGGCGGGTGGTTCGCACATCCCAGAACTCGGGACCGTCGACGATGACCTCGAAGGTCCACTCGCCGGGCAGCTGCGCGATCTGAGCGAGCAGCGGTCGGGGCAGGTGGGGAGCGCGGATGATGAAGGACTCGCCAGCGTTCATCGACTGGGCAGCACCGAGGACGGCCGCATGACGCAGACGGTGGGGGATAGCGGTCGCATCAATGGTCGGCTCGGGGAAATCGTGCTCGCCGCAGCCACAGCCGCCGCCGCGAACCTCGGGCTGGGGCAGTTGTTCGATGGTCATGGGCTGGCCTTTCTGTCGGAAAGTTTCATAGGCGCCGTTAGCGCACATCGAATTTTACCGGGATAACCCCTTTCATTGCAGTGCTAACGGTACAGCGTGTTGCCATGGGAGACCTAATACCCGGTAGGGGTATGCAACAATACCCCTACCGGGTATGCCCCCCAAACCCGAGGCCGCGCTTGAATGCTCACCCCACTGGCCCACACAGGTCCGCGACTTCACCGGATTCACGGCAATTCGCGCTAGCCACGTGGGGTTTCACACGTGGAGGGGCCACACCGGCTCTTCACGAGGGGCGTAGGATGGAAGCACGAGAAATCCTTTAATGACCGTCCAGTGAGGCGGGGAAGGAGTAAGCGTGGCCGAAGTGCACGCAGATCGCGCATCGCGCGGCAAAGAAGTATTAGGAGTTGGCGACGTCGCACGCTCCCTGACACGCATCGCCTATGAGATCGTTGAACGCAATGGTGGCAGCAATAATCTCGTCATCGCGGGCATACCGACACGGGGAGCGGCTCTCGCGCGACGGCTTGTCAATCGAATCAAAGAGGTTTCCGGCACCTATGCCGAACTCGCAATCATCGACACCACAATGTACCGCGACGACCTCGCCTCGCAGCCGCTACGTGCGCCAAAGGAGACGCTTGTTCCGGCAAGCGGCATCAATGGCAAGACTGTCATCCTTGTCGACGATGTCCTCTACACGGGGCGCACCATTAAGGCTGCCCTCGATGCTCTCACCCGTATCGGCCGCCCCGCGGCCGTTCAGCTCGCCGTTCTCGTTGATCGAGGACACCGCGAGCTCCCCATTCGCCCGGATTACGTCGGCAAAAACCTGCCGACATCTCGCGACGAAACCGTCGCTATTCTGCTCGACGAAACAGACGGGCGCGACGGCGTCCTTCTCGGGAAAGGCCTGTAAACGATGAGCTTGAATCACCTCATTTCTATCCGCGATGTGACGCGCGAGGAGGCGATCCTCATCCTCGATACGGCGGAGCAGATGGCTGCTACTCAGCGTCACGGCGTGAAGAAACTTCCCACGCTTCAGGGTAAGACCGTCGTCAACCTGTTCTTCGAGGATTCGACCCGCACTCGCATCTCTTTCGAGACTGCAGCCAAGCGCCTGAGCGCTGATGTCATCAACTTCCAGTCGCGCGGATCGTCTGTGTCGAAGGGCGAATCGCTCAAGGACACCGCGCTGACGCTCGAGGCCATGGGCGCGGACGCAGTTATCGTGCGTCATTCGTCCTCGGGTGCGGCTCACCGCCTTGCGCACGCCGGCTGGATGAACCTCCCGGTCCTCAACGCCGGTGACGGCACCCACCAACACCCGACGCAAGCGCTTCTCGATGCCATGACGCTGCGGCGTCACTACGCTCCCTCGCTTGGCGAGGACAGTGCACCGATCCCGGGGTCGGGCCTCGACGGCGCGCACGTCGTCATCGTCGGCGATGTGCTCCACTCGCGCGTGGCGCGCTCGAACGTTGATCTGCTGACACTCCTCGGCGCGCGCGTCACCCTCGTTGCCCCTCCGACGCTGCTACCCATTGGCGTCGAGACGTGGAACTGCGAGACTTCCTACAACTTCGATGAAGCCCTAGCGAGCGGCCCCGATGCGGTCATGATGCTGCGCGTGCAGCGCGAGCGTATGTCGAGTGCAGGCGGCGGTTTCTTCCCCTCGCCTGGCGCCTACCACGGTGAATACGGTCTCACACCCGCCCGCTTTGCGACGCTGCGTCCTAACGCTGTCGTCATGCATCCGGGTCCCATGAACAGGGGCCTCGAAATCTGCGCTGAGGCAGCCGACTCAGACCAATCTGCCATCGTCGAACAGGTGTCCAACGGCGTCTGCATCCGCATGGCCGCCCTCTACCTGCTCCTCGCTTCGGAAGGACACAGCAATGACTGAACAGACCCGTGACATCCTCATCACCGGGGCTTCGCTTTTGGGCGGGGAGCCGACCGACATCGCGCTGTCGGGCGGCACGATCGTCGCCATCGGCGCAGATGCCCGCAACAGTGTGCGCGACCCCCGCGTCATCGACGCCGAGGGACTCATCGCCCTGCCGGGCCTCGTTGACATCCACACCCACCTGCGCCAGCCCGGCGGTGAAGACGCTGAGACCGTTTTCACCGGCACCCGTGCTGCCGCGGTCGGCGGCTACACGGCCGTTCATGCAATGGCGAACACCACGCCCACACAGGATACGGCCGCCATCGTCGATCAGGTACTGCGCCTGGGAGAGGAGGCCGACTGGGTGGAGGTCCGCCCCGTTGGTGCGGTAACCAAGGGTCTGGAAGGAAAGCATCTGGCGTCGATCGGCTCAATGGCCCGTTCGCGTTCCAAGGTGCGCGTTTTCTCCGACGATGGCAAGTGTGTATCCGATCCCGTCCTCATGCGTCGTGCGCTGGAGTACGTCAAGGGTTTTGGCGGCGTCATCGCCCAGCACAGTCAGGATCCTGCCCTCACCGAAGGCGCTCAGATGAATGAGTCGACGCTGTCGGGTGAGCTCGGTCTAGCAGGCTGGCCTGCCGTCGCCGAAGAAGCAATCATCGCGCGCGACATCCTGCTCGCTAAGCACGTCGGTTCGCGCTTGCACGTATGCCACCTGTCCACCGCGGGTTCGGTTGACCTCGTGCGTTGGGGCAAGGCCCAAGGCGTGGACATCACAGCTGAAGCAACGCCCCATCACCTGCTCCTCACCGAGCAGCTGGCCGCTACGTACGATCCTCTCTACAAAGTGAACCCGCCGCTGCGCCGCGCGGAGGATGTCGAGGCGGTGCGCGAAGGCCTCGCCGACGGCACCATCGACTGTATCGGCACCGACCACGCACCCCACCCGCTCGAGATGAAGGACTGCGAGTGGCAGGCCGGCGCCTTCGGCATGACCGGCCTGGAGACCGCACTGCCGATCCTCATCGAAACGATGGTGAACACGGGACGCATGGACTGGACGGACATCGCTCGCGTCATGTCGACAGTACCCGCCCGCATCGGCCGCGTTGAGTCGCAGGGCCAGGGCCTCGTCGTCGGCGCACCCGCACACGTCACCCTCGTGGATGCGACCGCGCGCGTGACGGTCGACCCCGCCAAGCAGTGGACCCGCTCCACGAACTGCCCGTTCCGCGGCATGGAACTGCCCGGACAGGTGCGCTACACGATTTACAACGGCGTCCCGACGGTCGTCGACGCTACCCCGATTGCCAAGGAGGACCGATGACCACGTCCGATATCGCCCTGCTCGTCCTGGAGGACGGCACAGTATTCAAGGGACGCGCGTGGGGAGCATCCGGCCGCACGCTCGGCGAAATCGTTTTCTCCACCGGCATGACCGGCTATCAGGAGACGCTGACCGACCCGTCATACCACCGTCAGATCGTCGTTATGACTGCCCCGCACATCGGTAACACCGGTGTGAACGACGAGGACCCCGAATCGTCGCGCATTTGGGTTGCGGGCTTCGTCGTGCGCGACGCGGCCCGCCGGGCCTCCAACTGGCGTGCACGCCGCGAACTGGAAGACGAGCTCATCGCTCAGGGGATCGTCGGCATCGCAGACGTTGACACGCGCGCGATCACCCGCCACATCCGCGAGCGCGGCGCCATGCGCGCCGGCATCTTCTCGGGTGACGCACTGCCCGTGGGCGCACAGTACCTGGGGGAGGAGGCCGTGGCCTCGCTCGTGCGCATCGTCGCCGATTCCCCCGCGATGAGCGGTCAAGCACTGGCGGCCGAGGTGTCGACTGACGAGACCTACGTGGTCGAGCCCCTCGGTGACTTCGCAGGCAAGGAACCCATTGCGCGCGTTGTAGCCGTTGACCTCGGCATTAAGTCGCGTTCGCCCTACCATCTGGCGGCACGTGGAGTGCGCGTCTATGTGGTGCCCTCGACGGCGTCCTTCGCCGACATTGAGGCGCTGAAGCCGGATGGCGTGTTCTTCTCCAACGGCCCCGGTGACCCGTCCACGGCCGACCGTGAGATCGGCGTCCTGCGCGCCGTCCTGGATGCAGGTATCCCGTACTTCGGTATTTGCTTCGGCCACCAGCTGTTCGGCCGTGCCCTCGGCTACGGTACGTACAAGCTGGACTATGGTCACCGCGGTATCAACCAGCCGGTGAAGGATGTGGCCACGGGCCGCGTCGAAATCACCGCCCATAACCACGGTTTCGCGGTGGACGCTCCGGTGGGCGAACCGTCGGTTGCGCCCTTCGATTCGGGTCGATACGGCCGTGTCGAGGTCTCTCACATCGGCCTCAATGACGGCGTCGTCGAGGGCCTGCGCGCCCTGGATATCCCCGCATTCTCCGTCCAGTACCACCCCGAAGCAGCTGCCGGCCCGCACGACGGCGAGCTGCTGTTCGATCGCTTCATTTCCCTGATGACTGCTGCTAAGGAGACCCACTGATGCCCCGCAGGAACGATCTGTCGTCCGTCCTCGTCATCGGATCGGGCCCCATTGTCATCGGCCAGGCGTGCGAGTTCGACTACTCGGGCACGCAGGCATGCCGCGTCCTGAAGGAGGAGGGCCTGCGCGTCATCCTCGTCAACTCCAACCCGGCCACCATCATGACCGACCCGGGTATCGCCGACGCCACCTACGTCGAGCCGATCACCCCGGAGGTCGTGGCTTCGATTATCGAGAAGGAACGCCCCGACGCCCTGCTGCCCACCCTCGGTGGCCAGACGGCCCTCAATACGGCTGTCGCCCTGTCCGAGATGGGCGTTCTTGAGCGCTTCAACGTCGAGCTGATCGGCGCGTCGATTGACGCGATCCGCGCCGGCGAGGACCGCGAGGAGTTCAAGGAGATCGTCGAGCGTTCCGGCGCCGAGGTTGCTCGCTCCTTCATCGCCCACACGATGGAAGAGTGCCACGCCGCGGCCGCCGAGCTCGGCTACCCCCTCGTCGTTCGTCCCTCCTTCACGATGGGTGGTCTCGGCTCCGGTTTCGCTTACACCCCCGAGGACCTCGAGCGCATCGCGGGCCAGGGTCTTGCGGCGTCGATCACGACCGAGGTTCTGCTTGAAGAGTCGATCCTCGGCTGGAAGGAATACGAGCTTGAGCTCATGCGCGACAAGGCGGACAACGTCGTCGTCGTGTGCTCGATTGAAAACGTCGACCCGGTCGGCGTACACACAGGCGACTCGATCACGGTCGCCCCGGCGCTGACTCTCACCGACCGCGAGATGCAGCGCCTGCGCGACATCGGCATCGCCGTCATCCGCGCCGTCGGCGTCGACACCGGCGGCTGTAATATCCAGTTCGCGATCCACCCTGAGACTGGCCGCATCATCGTCATCGAGATGAACCCCCGTGTCTCGCGCTCCTCTGCTCTGGCCTCGAAGGCGACGGGCTTCCCGATTGCGAAGATCGCCGCTCGGTTGGCCACCGGCTACACGCTCGATGAGATTCCGAACGACATCACGGGTTCGACCCCGGCCTCGTTCGAGCCGACACTCGACTATGTCGTTGTCAAGGTTCCGCGTTTCACCTTCGAGAAGTTCCCCGCTGCCGACCCGACGCTCACCACCTCGATGAAGGCCGTGGGCGAGGCCATGGCAATCGGACGTTCCTACACCGAGGCCCTGCAGAAGGCCCTGCGCTCGATCGACAAGAGCGGCGTGCAATTCCACTGGGATGGCGAGGCTCCGAGCCGCGAGGAGACCCGCGCACTTGTCGAGGCGGCGTCGGTTGGCACCGAGGGGCGTCTCGTCCAGGTTCAGCAAGCGATCCGAGGTGGTGCGACGCTGGAGGAGCTCTTTGAATCCACCAAGATCGACCCGTGGTTCCTCGACCAGATGTTCCTCCTCGATGAGGTCGCGACTCGCATCCGCGAGGCCGAGGCGCTCACCGGCGATGTTCTGGCAGAGGCCAAGCGCCACGGCTTCTCCGACCGTCAGATCGCAGCCATGCGCGGCCTATCGGAGGACACGGTGCGCGAAGTGCGCGGCGCGTTCGGCATTCACCCCGTCTTTAAGACCGTCGACACCTGCGCTGCCGAATTCGCTGCTCGCACGCCCTACCACTACTCGACCTACGACCAGGAGAACGAAGTTCGTCCGCGTGAGCGCGAGGCCGTCATCATCCTGGGTGCGGGCCCCAACCGGATCGGTCAGGGCATCGAATTCGACTACTCGTGCGTGCACGCGGCCATGTCGCTGCGCGATCACTACGAGACCATCATGGTCAACTGCAACCCCGAGACGGTCTCGACCGACTATGACATCTCCGACCGCCTGTACTTCGAGCCGCTCACGCTCGAGGACGTGCTGGAAATTTACCGCGCCGAGTGCGAAGCGGGACCCGTCAAAGGCATGATCGTGCAGCTGGGCGGGCAGACCCCGCTCTCGCTAGCTGCTGACCTCGAGCGCGCCGGCGTGCCGATCCTGGGCACGAGCCCGCGTGCCATTGACCTAGCCGAAGACCGCGAGGAGTTCGGCAAGGTTCTCGAAGCTGCTCACTGCCCGGCGCCCGCGCACGATACGGCGCACACGCCTGAGCAGGTCATCTCCGTCGCCGAAAAGGTCGGCTACCCAGTCCTCGTGCGCCCCTCCTTCGTGCTGGGCGGACGCGGCATGGCGATTATCAACGACGAGCCAGCGCTTCGCGACTACCTCGCAAGCCACGACTCCGAGCTGCTCTTCTCCCGCGGTCCGCTCCTCATTGACCGCTTCCTCGATGCGGCGATCGAGATCGACGTCGATGCCCTGTACGACGGTGAAGAACTCTTCATGGGCGCGATCATGGAGCACATTGAGGAAGCCGGTATTCACTCGGGTGACTCCTCCTGCGTCTTGCCTCCTATGACGCTGTCCGCACGCGAGCTCGAGCGCATCACGGCCTCGACGGAAGCGATCGCACGTGGCGTCGGCGTGCGCGGCCTCATTAACATCCAGTTCGCGTTGCTCTCCGACACCCTGTACGTCATCGAGGCAAACCCGCGCGCGTCACGTACCGTCCCCTTCGCCTCAAAGGCAACCGGCGTTCAGCTGGCGAAGGCCGCAGCGCTCATCCAGGTCGGCGCAACGATCGCTTCGCTGCGCGAGCGGGGAATGTTGCCCGCCTACGATGCCCGCGAGATTCACGACGGTGGCTCGATCGCCGTCAAGGCTGCGGTCCTGCCTTTCAAGCGCTTCCGCACCGCAGGCGGCGAAATCGTCGATACCGTGCTCGGTCCCGAGATGCGCTCCACGGGTGAGGTCATGGGCATCGACCGCGATTTCCCGACGGCTTTCGCCAAGTCGCAGCTCGGCGCCTCGACCGATATGCCGACCTCCGGTACGGTCTTCATCTCGATCGCTGACACCGACAAGCGCGCAATCGTCCTGCCGGCGGCTCGCATGCACGAGATGGGCTTCACTATCCTGGCAACCTCGGGCACCGCGTCCGTTTTGCGCCGCAACGGCATCGAAGCTCAGGCAGTCCGCAAGTCGTCTGAGGGCCGCGGCGATGGGGGAGAGCCGACTGTCGTCGACCTCATCAACGAGGGGGCGATCGACATGGTCGTCAATACACCTCAGCGCAGCGCTCCGCGTAACGACGGTTACCAGATCCGCGCGGCTGCCGCCTCGCAAGACCGACCCGCTGTCACAACACTCCAGGCGTTCAATGCGATGGTGCAGGCCATCGAAGTTCGTATGCGCGGGGCATACTCCGTGCGTAGCTTGCAGGAATGGGACATTATCCGATCGGAGGAAACGCGATGACCGCATCTGTTGTAAAGCCTGCATCTTCCGTCGGCTTTGGAGACCGCCTCTACACCGCCATGCGCACGTATGGGCCGGTATGCGTCGGTATCGATCCTCATGCCAGCCTCCTCAAAGAATGGGGACTTGACGACGACGCGAATGGTGTGCGAGAGTTCTCCCTCCGTGTCATCGAGGCACTCGGTGGACGCGTGGCCGCTTTCAAGCCTCAGGCCGCTTTCTTCGAACGGCATGGCTCGCATGGTGTTGCCGTCCTCGAAGAGGTCATCGCCGCATGTCGCGAGATCGGCACTCTCTGCATCGTGGATGCCAAGCGGGGTGACATTGGCTCGACGATGGATGGTTACGCACATGCGTTCCTCTCGGATTCGTCGCCGCTTGCGGGAGACGCCGTGACTCTGTCGCCTTATCTCGGCGTCGGATCACTGACTCCGGCACTCGAGCTTGCACGTCAGACCGGCAGGGGAGTGTTCGTCCTCGCCCTCACCTCGAACCCTGAGGGCGCGTCCGTACAGCACGCCCGCACCGCAGATGGAATCAGCGTTGCTGGTCATGTCGTGTCCCAACTGGCGGACTTTAACAGCCAGTGTGAGCAACAACACCTTGGTCCTGCTGGCATCGTCGTAGGTGCTACCGTCGGCGACGCTGTCAAGCGATTGGGCATTGATCTAGCGGCTCTCAATGGCGCTTTTTTGGCGCCAGGAGTTGGCGCACAAGGCGCCGGTCCAGCGCAGGTCAGGGAGGTTTTCGCCGGAGCGACGGATGCTGTCCTCGCTTCGTCTTCCCGCGCAATCCTGCGTTCCGGCCCAGCCATCACCGGCCTTCGAGACGCCTACCGTGCGACGGTTGATTCGCTGCAATAATCTGCTGTGTTACTAAAGAAGCAGCGTTTTGGTCTGGCACTAGTGGTCGGGAAGGTGACATAGTTTATTTACCGAAGATCCCAACGGAGGAGATGATCAGAATGGCACTACCTGATCTCACGCCAGAACAGAGGGCGCAAGCTCTTGAGAAGGCAACGCAGGCACGGAGGCGTCGCGCCGAAGTGAAGAACGCGCTCAAGGCGCGCTCGATGAACCTGTCGGAGGTTTTGGAACTCGCTGATTCAGACGAGGCCGTGGCGAAGATGAAGGTCGTTTCGCTACTGGAGTCGCTACCGCGCGTCGGCACGAACACGGCCGCCGTGCTGATGGACGAGTACAAGATTGCTCAGAGCAGGCGCGTGCGTGGCCTCGGCCCCGTCCAGCGGAAGGCGCTCGTCGAGCGTTTCGGCTGACGCGGTAAAGCGTGGCACACTTGAGTCATGACTAAGGCTCAACTGACTGTCCTCGCTGGCCCTACGGCCGTTGGAAAGGGAACTGTTGTCGTTGCACTCACAAAGCGCTACCCGGCACTAAAAGTGTCGGTCTCGGCAACGACTCGCGATCCTCGACCCGGTGAACTGAACGGTGTCCACTACTACTTTGTTTCCCCCCAAGAGTTCGATGCAATGATCGAACGGGGAGACATGTTGGAGTGGGCGCTTGTTCATGGGAAAAACAAGTATGGGACTCCCCGTGGTCCGGTCGATGAAGCTCTCAATGCCGGCAATCCCGTGCTCCTCGAGATTGATTTGGCCGGTGCACGCCAGGTGCGCGCCAATAGGCCCGACGCGCAGTTCATTTTCCTTGCCCCTCCCTCGTGGGAGGAGCTTCAGCGCCGCCTCATCGGCCGTGGTACCGAAGGCCCCGAAGAGCAGGCTCGGCGCCTAGCCACTGCCCGCGTTGAGCTTGAGGCGGCTTCGGAGTTTGATCACGTTGTGATCAACGACGATGTGGAGCGCGCGGTGGATGAACTGGCTCGGCTCATTGGCCTGGAGTAATATCTATCTGAATCCGCCACTGAGAGGAAAACACGCATGTCCGGAATTGTTGCCCAGCCCGTGGGCATCACGTCCCCGCCCATTGACGATCTGCTGGAGCACGTCGATTCCAAGTACGCGCTGGTGATTTTCGCTGCGAAGCGCGCGCGCCAGATTAACTCCTACAATCTGCAGCTTCAGCAGAACATGATCCAGTTCGTGGGTCCGGTCGTCGACGTGCAGCCGGATGAGAAGCCGCTGGCGGTTTCCCTGCGTGAGATCAACGAAGGCCTCCTGTCTCTCGAAGCCAACCCCGAGGCCTGACATGGCAACTGTCGTCGTCGGAGTGACCGGCGGCGTTGCAGCCTTCAAAGCACCCATCGTGGTCCGCGAGTGTCAACGCGCGGGCCACGACGTGTATGTCGCTGCAACACGCGCGTCATTGGAGTTCGTCGGTCGTTCGACCTGGGAGGGCATCACGTCCCGCCCTGTCGCCGTGGATATCGCGGGGGAGGGGCGTGCCGAGCACGTGGAGCTTGCCCGAATTGCCGACCTCATTATTGTCGTACCCGCGACTGCGAATTCCCTGGCGCGTCTTGCCGCTGGCTTCGCGGACGACATGGTGTCGCTGACGATTCTCGCATCCCATGCGCCTGTCGTCGTTGCCCCGGCGATGCACTCCAACATGTGGTTGGCGCCTGCTACACAGGCCAACGTGCGCACGTTACGTGAGCGCGGCATCCATGTGATCGATCCTTCCTCCGGTGCACTTGGCTCAGGTGACAGCGGCATCGGTCGCCTTCCAGATCCTGAGGAGATCGCGCGAAAGGCCCTTGAGGTGCTCTCTACCTACGAGCAGGCATCCCATGCGCTCACCGGTCGCACCGTCGTTGTCACGGCCGGCGGTACTCGCGAGCCGATTGATCCTGTTCGTTTCTTGGGAAATCAGTCGTCTGGTCGGCAGGGGCTGGCAATCGCATCGGCGGCAGCACGAGCTGGGGCGGCGGTCAGGGTCATCGCGGCCAATATTGAGTCGGCGCTCCTCGCCGGACTTCCGTCAGGCGTGCAGGTCACCCGCGTGGGCAGTGCCCTTCAGATGCGAGAAGCCACGGTCAGCCAGGTCGTAGACGCCGATGCTCTCGTCATGACGGCCGCCGTCGCTGACTTCCGTCCGGAGGCCGTTTCACAGTCAAAGATGAAGAAAGACCCAACAAACGAGGAGGCGCCTACCATTCGTCTCGTGCGCAACCCCGATATCCTTGCCGAGATCGGACGCAGTAAGAAGCGCCCGCCCCTCGTCATTGGTTTCGCGGCTGAAACCGGCACAGACGAGGAGATTCTCGCGTACGGTGCCGATAAGGCGGCGCGTAAGGGAGCAGACTTCATCTGCCTGAACCGGGTGGGCACTGGCGTCGGGTTCGGCGACGTTTCGAATGACATTCGCATCCTCAATGCCAACGGTCACATCGTCGGCCGTTACGTCGGCTCGAAGGATGAAGTGGCCGCAGGTCTTGTCGGCCATGTGGCCTCATTCCTTGATAATCTAAAGTGGTGAGTCAACAGCTTTTTTCTTCTGAGTCCGTTACCGAAGGCCACCCCGACAAGGTCTGTGACCGCATTTCCGATGCGATCCTTGACGCGCTGCTCGCCGCCGATCCTCGCTCGCGTGTCGCCGTTGAAACGATGGCAGCTACCGGCCTCATTCACGTCGCCGGTGAGGTGACGACTGAGGCGTACGTTGAGATCCCGGAGATCGTGCGCCGTGAGATCCTCTCGATTGGGTACGGCTCCTCGCGTGTTGGCTTCGATGGCGCGTCCTGTGGCGTCTCTGTGTCGCTTGACGGCCAGAGCCCCGACATCGCCGGCGGCGTCGACGAGGCCCTTGAGGTGCGCGGCACCCAGGGCGGCGACCCCCGTGATCGCCTCGGCGCTGGCGACCAGGGCATCATGTTCGGCTATGCTTCCTCCGACACCCCCGATCTCATGCCTGCCCCCATCTGGCTCGCTCACCGCCTCGCGAAGCGCCTGACCGACGTGCGCAAGCAGGGCATTGTTGAGGGGCTGCGACCCGACGGCAAGACTCAGGTGACTCTTGCCTATGAGAACGGCCGCCCGGTAGGCATCGATACGATCGTTGTGTCAACCCAACACGACGAAGCGCTCTCGCAGTCGGCGATCGCCGACGCGGTGCGAGACCACGTCATTACTCCTGTGATCGAGGAATCCAACCTCAGCCTGGCTACCGGTGCGATGAATGCTCTCATCAACCCGTCCGGACGCTTTGTCCTGGGTGGCCCGGCCGCAGATGCCGGCCTCACCGGACGCAAGATCATCGTCGACACCTACGGTGGCATGGCCCGCCATGGAGGCGGTGCCTTCTCCGGCAAGGACCCGTCAAAGGTTGATCGTTCCGCGACCTACGCCGCCCGATGGGTCGCCAAGAACGTCGTGGCCGCAGATATCGCCCAGCGTTGCGAGATTCAGCTGGCATACGCGATCGGGCGCGCCCGCCCAATTGGCCTGTACGTCGATACCTTTGGGACCGCTTCGGTGCCCGAGGAACGCATCGCGGATGCAATCCGCGAGGTCTTCGACCTGCGTCCCCTCGGCATGATTGAGGACCTCGATCTGCTGCGTCCGATCTACCGCGAGACTGCTGCCTACGGTCACTTTGGTCGCGGCCAGTTCCCGTGGGAGGCCACCAACCGCGTCGAGCAGCTCAAGGCCGCGCTCGCATGAGCGAGGCACGGGAAGTCGAGGACTACCTCCCCTCGTACGAGACCGAGGACGCTCGCCGCGCATGGCGTCGGCGCACAAGCCTGGAGATGATCATCTCCGGTTGCATCGGCCTCGTTACGTCTTTCGTGCTGTCGATCGAGGCGTGGCAGCTTGCCGCCGACTCATCGACGCGCTTCGGTTGTGATATTTCGTCCGTCCTGTCGTGTTCGACGGTTGCTCAGACGTGGCAGGCTCGCATCCTCGGCTTCCCGAACGCCTTCCTTGGCATCTTTTTCGAGGCCGTTGTTCTCGCTATTTCGGTAGCGATTTTTTCCGGCGTGAAGTTTCCGCGTTGGTACATGTTGGGCACGAACCTGCTGTATACGATCGCGTTGTTCTTCGCGTTCTGGCTCTTCGGGCAGTCGTATTTCATCATTCAGGTGCTGTGCCCGTGGTGTCTGCTCATCACCCTGACGACGACGCTCGTGTTCGGCGGCATTACCCGTATCAATATCCGTGACGGCGTCATCCCAACGCCCGAGGGGCTGCGGCGCGCCGTCGCCCAGGGACTCGACTGGGCTCTCTGGGGACTCATCGTGTTCGGTGTCCTCGCCATGGTGGTCGCGAAGTACGGCCTGAAGCTTCTCGGCTGAGTGCGGGACGCAGATGAGTGCGGGCCGTGATTCACTAGGATCATGACTTCCCAACAGGGCATGCTTGACGGTTTCGATCCGCCGCGCTCTCGCAGCGTGGAGATCGCCCGCGTGCTCGTTGACGTCGACCTTGCGCATATTGATCGGCCCCTCGACTACGTTGTTCCAGACAAGCTGATCGACCAGGCCACGGTTGGGAATCTGGTTCGCGTGCGCTTCTCCGGCGCGCGCGTCGATGGATGGATCATTGAGCGTACACGCCGTGATGTACTCGACGATGCCGCTCATATTGAGTCGGTCTCCTCGTCGATTCCGGTGTTGACTCCCGCGCTCTATGAGACTGCTCGGCGCATTGCCGGGCGTTTTCTTGCGACAACATCGCAGGTCCTTTCTCTCGCTATTCCTCCCCGGCACGCACGGGGTGAAACGCGCGTGTTGGAGCAGGCACCCCTGCCGTGGCCGCGTCTGGAGGCTCCGTCAGCATCAGCGGGGTGGGGAGCATACTCGGCTGGTGAGGCACTGCTGAGCAGACTCTCGTCCGGCGAATCCCCTCGCGCGGTCGTGACCGCTCTGCGCCCCCTCATGCGCCGCTGTCTGTCGGATGCCGTTGCGGCGACAGTCGCATCAGGTCGCAGCGTCATCGTCGTTACGCCCACCGGCGAGGACGCGACGCGATATGCGCGCTCTCTCGAGGAGGATCTCGGCGTCCCCGTCGTGGTGACGGGCAGTGAGGCGGCGCCCGAAGAGCGGTACCGTATCCACGCAGCCGCAACACTTGGTCGTGTTCCGATCGTTGTCGGCACGCGCTCTGCAGTGTGGGTCCCATGCGCGTCGCTCGGCCTCATCATCATCTGCGACGACGGGGATGATCGACACCGTGAGCGGCGTTTCCCACGGTGTGACAGTCTTGATGTCGCTGTTCAGCGATGCGCCGTGGAGGGCGCGGGACTTCTCGTCGCCTCGTACGCGCGTTCCGTCAAGGCTCAAGCTCTCGTTCGTTCCGGCTGGGCGGCGAGCCTCGATCCGTTCCCGGGTGCGTTGCGCGACGCAACGCCGCGCGTCCATCTGCATGGGGTCACGGAGGCCGAACGCGAGGGGGCCAGCGGCCATATGCGCATCCCGCAGGCGGCTCTGCGTATGATCCGCCAGGGCCTGCGCGAAGGTGCTGTTCTTATTCAGGTCGGTGCTTCCGGCTATTGGCCGACGGTCGTGTGCCGCCGCTGCGGCGAGCACGCACGCTGCCGCCATTGCTCCGGCCCGCTCGCGCTGGGCAGCGGGGGAGAGATGACGTGTTCGTGGTGTGCGCGCACCTCCGTCTCGTGGCGTTGCCCCCACTGTTCGGGTACTGACCTACGGGCAGCCCGCGTCGGTTCCACACGCACAGCGGAGGAGATCGCTCGCAACCTTCCGGATGCATCCGTGCTCGAATCCTCAGCTGCACATCGGATCAACCGCCAGCTGCCGGCGCGCCCGACGGTCGTTGTGGCCACACCGGGTGCTGAGCCGGACGTTGATGGAGGATACGCCGGAGCCATCATCCTTGATGCCCACGCCCTCGCCGGTCGTGCCGAGCTGTGGGCACCGGAGGAAGCCGCCAGGCGCTGGCTCAACGCACTGTCGCTCGTCCGCCCAGGTCACCCCGGCCTCGTCGTGGGGACGATTCCGGACGCGTTGGGTCAGACGCTTGTGCGCTGGGCTCCCACTGACTACGCCGATCGTCTCCTGGACGAACGCGAGGCACTTGGCTTCTTCCCGGCCACGACGATGGTCGCTCTGGACGGTCCTTCGGCTCAGGTACGCCAAGTTGCCGAGCAGGTCATTCGTGAGGGCGGCGCGGAGCTGGTGGGTACGGTCGTGCGCCCGGCGACTCGCGAAGGCGAGGAGAACGAGGTGCGTACACTGGTGCGAACCCCGTTGGCGGGCGCTCCGGCGATGCTTGCGGTTCTTGCTGATATTCGGCGTTCTCGCAGCGCACGCAAGGTACCACTCGTCAAAATGAGCGTGAACCCACCCGAACTCTTCTGAGTCAGGGCCTGCCCAGTGCCGTAAACTGGCGGCCGTGCGCATTATTTTTGCTGGTACCCCCGAAGCCGCAGTCCCCACGCTGAAGGCACTGTTATCGTCATCCCACGAGGTCGCTCTCGTCATTACGCGTCCACCTGCTCGACGCGGTCGTGGAAAGACGATGTACCCGTCACCGGTGGCGGAAGTAGCCGCAGCGTGTGGCGTTGAACTGTTGGAGACAACCACGCTCAAGACTCCCGACATCGCGCAGCGCATCGAGAGCATCCAGGCTGATCTCGGTGTCGTCGTCGCCTACGGCGGCCTCGTTCCTCCGAACGTGCTGGCGATGCCCACGCATGGCTGGGTCAACCTGCATTTCTCGGATTTGCCCAGGTGGCGCGGCGCTGCCCCCGTCCAGTGGGCCATTCGCGCAGGCGACGCGACGACCGCGTCCTGCGTCTTCAATCTCGAGGAAGGTCTGGATACGGGCGATGTCTATTCGCGCGTCGAGGTCCCGATCCGCCATGAGAGTGCTGGTGAGCTGCTCACATCGATGGCCGAGGCTGGGGCACCCCAGGTGCTCAGCGTCGTCGATGCGCTCGCTCACGGCAGTGCAGCAGCCATCCCGCAGTCCTCGGAAGGCGTGACGCACGCGCGGCGCCTCGAGCACGTCGATGGCTACGTCTCGTTCACGCACGACGCCCGGTACGAGGATCGCCTCATCCGTTCTGTGACTCCGAACCCCGGGGCCTACACGGTGCTGCCAGATGGGGCCCGCATGAAGCTCGACATGGCAATGCCCGTGGACCGAGATGATCTCGCACCCGGGCAGCTCGAAGTGACGAAGAAACAGGTGACCGTTGGATGCGCAAGCGGTGCTCTCGTGCTCGGTAAGGTCGCACCGGCCGGCAAGTCGTGGATGGACGCGGCCGCATGGGCCAGGGGAGCGCGGCCTTCTGACGACCTGCGCTTCGGTGGAGAGCCGGAGGGGGCGCGATGAGCGAGAGGCGCTACGCGGACGGCTACCGCAAGCTGCGTCAGGCCGACGAGCCCCGTCGCATTGCCTACGAGGTTCTGCACGAGGTCGCCACGCAGGGAGCGTTCGCAAACATCATCTTGCCGAAGGCGCTGCGCCAGGCCCGGCGCGACGGACATTTTTCTGACCGTGACGCGGCCTTCACGTCAGAGCTTGTCCACGGTACACTGCGCGCGATCGGGCGCCTCGATTGGGTGATTGCGCGTCACATCGATCGCCCGCTTGGAGATCTCGATCCCCGCGCCCTCGTCATCCTGCGCATGGGGGCCCACCAGCTTCTCGATATGCGTGTGCCCGACCACGCGGCCGTGTCGGCAACGGTGGATGTCGCGCGCGAACATCTCACGGACGGTCCTGTCCGTTTCGTGAATGCTGTCCTGCGCTCGATCACCCGCGAGGATCCCGCCGCACGCGAGGCGGCCTTGGACGCGATCGCAGACGAAGACCAGGCGCTGGGAGTGCGTTACTCGCATCCCGCGTGGATGGTCGCCGCTTTCCGCGAAGCGCTGCGGGCGCACGGTTACCCCGAGGATGAACTTGTCGATGTACTGGCGGCTGATAACGAGGTTCCCACGGTCACCCTGGTCGCCCGCCCCTCACTGATGAGCGTCGATGAGCTTGCCGACGAGGCCGAGGACATTCTCGACACGCGGGTTGCCCTCGGAGCTGTGTCTCCTTTTGCGGTTCTTCTTCAGTCCGGTGATCCCGCACGTCTTCCGTCCATTCGTGATGGCCGGGCGGGTGCGCAGGACGAGGGGTCGCAGCTCGCCTCCCTCATCGCCGCGTCGGCCCCCGTTAGAGGCGGCACCGATGAGCGCTGGCTCGACCTGTGCGCGGGCCCCGGCGGTAAGGCCGCGCTCCTGGCCGGCCTCGCCGCCAACGTCGGAGCACGCGTGACCGCCAACGAGGTGCACCCGCACCGCGCCCGCCTCGTCGAGCGCACAACGCGTCAGTTCGACTCGATCGAGGTCGTGAGCGGTGACGGCCGTACTTTCGGTGGGGGACGCAGCGCTTGGCCACTGGCGTCCTTCGACCGTGTCATCGTCGACGCACCCTGCTCGGGCATGGGGTCCATGCGGCGTCGCCCCGAGTCCCGATGGAATCGCACCCCCGCAGACGTCGAGGAACTCACCGTCCTTCAGCGCGAGCTACTTGATCGTGCGCTCGCTCTGACGCGCCCCGGAGGCGTTCTCACCTATATCACGTGTTCACCGCATGCGGCGGAGACACGTGATCAGGTCGCGCGTCTGCTGGAAAGCGGTGAGGTTGAGCTGCTTGACACCGTCGCACTCGCCAACGAATGCACACCCGAGGCTCTGGACGTACCCGCGTCTGCGGGCATCATCAAGGGCTACGACGGTCGTACGTTGCAGCTGTGGGACCACCGTTTCGGTACGGATCTTATGTTTGTGGCCTGCCTACGTAGGCGCTAGCATATGCGTTATGAACGCCACAATTAGCCCGTCGATCCTCAACTGCGACATCGCTGACCTGCGCGGTGAGCTCACCAAGATCGCAGGAGCGGATATCGCTCACGTTGACGTCATGGATAACCATTTCGTCCCGAACCTGTCATGGGGTCTGCCCGTCGCGGAAGCAGTCGTGAAGTCCGGCATCCTACCGGTTGACGCGCACCTGATGATCGAGGATCCGGATCGCTGGGCGCCGCAGTACGCCGAGGTCGGCTGCGAGTCCGTCACCTTCCACGCTGAGGCGGCTGCGGCACCACTGCGCCTCGCACGCGAGCTGCACCGCATCGGCGCGCGCGCCGGCCTTGCACTGAAGCCAGCAACCGATATCGCGCCCTTCGTGGACATCCTCAACGAGTTCGACATGATCCTCATCATGACTGTCGAACCCGGCTTCGGCGGGCAGCCCTTCATCGAACAGATGATTCCGAAGATTGAGCGAACGCGCGCCGCGATCAACGCTGCTGGGCTGCAGGTTTCAATCCAGGTTGACGGCGGTATTTCCCGCGCGACTATCGAACGTGCAGCCGAGGCTGGGGCAGACAACTTCGTCGCGGGTTCCGCGGTGTTCCGAGCCCACGACGCACACCGCGAGGTCGAGGCGCTGCGCGAACTCGCCAACGCTCACACGCACTGACTGATAGGACGTTGGGCAGGCGGACGCGAGGGTATCCGACCCGGCCGCTTCTGTTCGTCCATCGCGGATATCCCTCGCATACTGAGCTCGTCGGTGGCACAATGGCACACGAGTACTCCGGGGTCGGTGAAAGTCCGAACCGGCGGTGATAGTCCGCGACCCACCCTCACAGAACGAGGGCGGTTGAGCCGGTGAAATTCCGGCACCGACGGTGAAAGTCCGGATGGGAGGAGTGCATGAGGCGCATCCGTGCGTCTGCTGTGCTGCGCGTACCCCCGGTGTCGGAAAGTAAGTCGTGGCAATTCGGAACAAGCCCCGCGGTGCGCTCACCGTCGTGGCACCGATCATCTTTCTTGCCCTTGTGTTGGCAGGATGGTGGCTGACGACGACGCTGACCGGCATCGAAGCCTGGCGTCTGCCCGATCCGCTTGCTGTTGCCAGAAAAAGCGTGGCGCTGCTTCAGCGCCCTGCCACCTGGCGCCAGATCGCGGTGACGGGAGGCGAGGCTATCGCGGGGTGCGCGCTCGGAACGGTCGTTGCGCTGCCACTCGCGTATGCGATCTACCGCTGGCGGCTGTTGGCCGCCGCGGTGGAACCCTTCCTTGGAGCAACCCAAGCGTTGCCCGCCATCGCAATTGCCCCCATTCTCGTGCTGTGGGTCGGGTATGGCATCACACCGGTTATTGTGCTGTGCGCATTAATGGTGTTCTTCCCGATCCTCGTGTCCACCGTCGTCGGTTTACGTCATATCGATCATGAACTGCTGGAAGCTGCCGCGCTCGACGGCGCGACGGGCTGGACGATGGCCGCACATATGGAGCTACCTCTTGCCGCTCCCGCGATTCTGGGCGGCCTTCGTAACGGGTTTGCTCTGTCTGTGACGGGCGCGGTCGTGGGGGAGATGGTCATGGGAGGGTCCGGGCTCGGGCAAGTACTCACTCAAATGAGAAGCAACGTGGACACCGCCGGCATGTTTGTCGTCATCGCGATCCTGTGCATCATGGCAACAATTTTGTACGTCATCGTGTATCGAATCGAGCGGTCGAAGCGCTACACCATCACGCAGTGAAGGAGACATCCCTTGAAGCTTTCCACTATCGTTCGCGCGACCGTTATCGGTACCAGCGTTTCGCTGGCGCTGGGCGCTTGCACAGTCAGTCCCGGTGCCACGCAGTCGGGCACGTCCTCGCAGGGCGCCTCGGACGTGACGATCGGTCTGACCTACATCCCGAACGTGCAGTTTGCCCCCGTCTATGTCGCTGATTCTCAGGGGCTGTATAACGACGCCGGCATCACGCCCACCGTTCGCCATCACGGCTCGGACGAGGGCCTGTTCACGGCGCTTCTCGCCGGCCAGGAGGACGTGGTCATTGCCTCCGGCGACGAGGCCGCCGTGGCAGCCTCACAGGGCCTGGATCTCGTGTCGATTGGCCAGTATTACGCGACCTACCCGGGGAGTGTCATCGTCCCCGCCTCGTCATCGATCACGAACCTGGCTGACCTCGCCGGAAAGAACATCGGTATTCCGGGCGAGTATGGTTCGAGCTACTACGCCACTCTTGCCGCTATTAAGGCCGGTGGCCTGCAGACGTCGGACGTAACCATTTCGTCGATCGGCTACACGCAGCAGGCGGCCCTCGCGGCTGGCCAGGTGGACGCAGTCGTTGGCTTTACCAACAATGACGCGGTGCAGATGAGACTCGCGGGCATCGACATCCGGGAGATCCCGTTGGATGGTGCCTCGACTCCGCTGGTGGCGGCCTCGATTATTACGACGCGCGAGTGGGCGCAGGCTCACCCCGATGCGGCGCGTGCGGTCGTGTCCGCAACCACCGACGCGATGAATGCGATCGCCGCCGATCCCCAGATCGCGATTGACGCGACCGCGAAGTGGGACACGACGCTCAGCGACGAGACGTCGCTGGCCGCAGCGAATGCGGTGCTCGCCGCGACTGTTCCGCTGTGGCTCGGAGATGACGCGCACGCTGACGGCATGCAGGATCTCGCCACGTGGTCTTCCATGGTGTCGTTCCTGAACTCCATCGGGGTCCTCGAAGGAGACGTCGATCCAAGCGCCATCGTGAGCAACGAATACGCGAGTACCGCCGATACCGCGTCTTCTCAGTCCTGACGGTGCGCCGCACGCTCGGGACGCGCGCGTTTCGCGTAGGGTAGGCGGGTGAGTACCGCCGTCAACGCTAACGTGCGCGTCCTCGAGCTATTTGTGGAGCTCCTGGGCGCTCGTCCCGGGCGCACCAAGGCGCAGCTGCGGGAGCTTCCGGGCTATCAGGGGCTTGCAGATGATGCTTTTGAGACCCAGTTCCAGCGCGATAAGGATGCGCTGCGTGACGCGGGCGCTCACATGACGATTCGTTCGGGGGAGCGCTACAGCATTTCCTGGGATTCTTTCGCTCCAGGTATTGGGGTGACGAGCGCCGATCGTGCCCTGATGTCGCTGGCTGCGCGCGCGTGGGATAGCAGCGAGTTTTTCGCCGATGCGATCGACGCAAAAGCCGCTGCTGCGTCCTGTGATGATGTCTGCGCTCCCACGATTCGTCTTGGGCTCACTGGCCTCGGAGCTGCAACCGCTTTGTCTCAGGCCATTCGTGAACGCCGAGTGGTGTGTTTCGAGTACCCGGGGTCTGAGCAGTTGACGGAGCGTTCCGTGGAGCCGTGGGCTCTGTCGGTTCAGGGCCGTGCTCTGTACCTGTGGGGCTGGGACCTCGACCGCAGCGCCGAGCGAACGTTCCGTATCTCGCGCATACGCTCGCAGGTATCTTTCATCGGGGAGCCGGGGGACGCATCGGTTCCTCCCGAGGGACACACTCCTCCTCGGGTCTCCTCCTTCGTCTCTCCCGTCGTCGATATACGCGCGGGGTCTCCCGCACGAACGATTCTTCACGGCTACGAGGCCGGGGGAGTGCCCGAGGAAGTGGGCTTGCCTCGGCGAGGCTGGGAACGCGTCGGCCTTGAAGGCGCCGAGCTGGGCACGTGGATCGCTCGGATTCTCCCACTGGCCGCTGACGTGGTGGTCGTGTCTCCGCACGCTCTGCGCGACGCCATATTGACGCGCCTGCATGCAGCCGCCACGTGGGGGGAAGACGATGCCTGAGAACGTTCAGCTAGCAGTTGTCCGTCTTGCGTCGATGGTGACGTGGATGAGTGAGCATCCTGGCTCAACCGTCGACGATATTGCCGCTCACTTCCACCGTACGCGTCGGCAGGTGCGCCGCGACGTTGAATATCTCGCGTCCGTCGGAGACTCACTACCCGGTGCCTCGTTTGAGGTCGATTGGGAGCTCTACGAGCGAGAACAACGCGTCACGCTGCGCTCGACACTCGGCGCATCCGCGCCACTGCGACTGTCCGCACTCGAGGCGCAGGCGCTTCTCATCGGTTTGTCTGCGATAACGCCTTTGTTGGGCAGCGATCTTGCCGCCCACGTCCCTCATGCTGCCCTCGTTGTCTGTGCTCTGGGAGGCTTGAAGGAATCGGACGGGGAGCAGTACGTGGAAGCGATTGCTTCCCCGGCCTCGTCGAGCGCGAGCCTGGAGGCCCTGCGTGATGCGCTCGTGCGCGAAGAGCGCGTCTCTTTCACCTACGTGTCTGCCTCGGGTATCCAGACGCGCCGCGTCGTCGACCCGTGGTCGCTCGAGGCGACCGCAACAGGCTGGCTCCTGCGCGGCTGGTGTACGCGTGCGGGGCAGGCTCGCAGTTTCGCGGTCGCGTCAATCAGTGACGTGCGCGGCGAAGGTCGGCGCGTTGAGGAGCCCCGCCGCGTGCGCCAGGACGCACCGACCTGGACGCTCGAGGTTGATCGCGATGCTCGATGGATCGCCGACGATTACGACGGTCACATCGCCGCCGAGCTCACCGATGGGGGAGCGCGGGTTACCCTGCCCGTCTGGAATGAACAGTGGGGCCTGAGTCTCCTGATTGACATTGCCCCGCACCTGCGTACTGTTTCGCCGGACATGCGCCGGGCTGCCGCGCGCCATGCACGCACGATCTTGGCGAAGTGGACCAGAGAGGATGCATCGTGAGCCCAAAACGACGTCGGCATCGCACCCGTGAGACGCACGCTCACGCTCATGAGGAGGAGGTCGGCCTGGGGGTGGGCAGCGCCGCACAGCGCTACGCCGCCTACAAAGCGGAAGCACAGACGGCCGCCTCGCTGCGTGCCCGCTGGGTCTCAACGCTCAGCTTCACCCCTGATCCATTCCAGATTCAAGCGCTCGATGCCGTCGAGGCCGGCAGCTCCGTCCTCGTTGCTGCACCCACCGGTGCGGGCAAGACGATCGTTGGGCAGTTCGGCGCATATGTCGCTCTCGAGCAGGGAATGCGCGCGTTCTACACGACTCCTATCAAGGCTCTTTCCAACCAGAAATACCTGGAGTTGTGCGACCTGTTCGGAGCGGACAACGTCGGTCTCGCAACCGGTGACACGTCGGTCAATCCCGGCGCACCCGTCGTCGTTATGACGACCGAAGTGCTGCGCAACATGATCTATGCGGGCACACCCCTTGACGACCTGGGCGTGGTTATTCTTGACGAGGTGCACTACCTGGCGGACAAGATGCGCGGCCCGGTGTGGGAGGAAGTGATCATTCACCTACCGGCGCACGTCGCGATCATTGCTCTGTCCGCGACGGTGTCGAATGCCGAGGAGTTCGGCGCGTGGATCCGCGAGGTACGGTCCTCGTGCGAAATCGTCGTCTCCGAAAAGCGTCCCGTGCCGCTCTACCAGCACATGATCGTCGGCGAGGACATCTTCGACCTCTACGCCCCGACGGGGAGAGGAAAGCTCAACCCCGAGCTGGTCGCTGCAACGCGCGATTCAGGAATGCGAGGAGGCCGGGGTTCACGCTCGTGGAATCGCGAGGTTCACGTTCGCCGTGAGTCGCGTCCTTCGACGCTCATTTCTCTCGATCGCGCCGGGCTGCTGCCCGGAATTACGTTCATTTTCTCGCGCGCCGGCTGCGAGGATGCGGTTCGCCAGATGCTGTCCACGCGCATCACCTTGACGACGCGTTCGGAGGCCGCCGAGATCGAGAGCTACGTCGATGAGGTCATTGAGTTACTACCGCCCGAGGACGCAATCGTTCTCGGCGCCGCGGCGTGGAAACGCGGCCTCATGCGCGGCATTGCCGCCCACCACGCGGGAATGCTGCCCCTCATGAAGGAGACCGTCGAACATTTGTTTTCGCGCGGCCTGGTCAAAATGGTGTACGCAACCGAGACGCTTGCTCTGGGAATCAATATGCCGGCGCGTACAGTCGTCATCGAATCTCTGACGAAGTGGAACGGTTCAGCGCACGTATCCCTCTCGGCTGGTGAATATACCCAGCTCTCGGGACGAGCAGGGCGCCGCGGCATCGACACCGAAGGGCACGCGGTCGTCTCGCACCGTGGGGGAGTGGCGCCCGAGGAGGTCGCTGCTCTCGCTTCGAAGCGCACCTATCCTCTGATTTCTGCTTTCACACCGACGTACAACATGGTGGTCAACCTGCTCGCGCGCTCGACGCGCGCCCAGACCCGCAAGGTCTTAGAGTCGTCATTCGCGCAGTACCAGGCGGACTCTGCCGTCGTCGCGCTGGCATCGCGGCTGAACGAGCTCGAGGTGCAGCGGGACGCAACGATGAAAGACCTGTCGTGTTCTCACGGTGATGTGCGCGAGTATCTGACTCTGCGTGACCAGCTCGGTCAGACGGAGAAGTCGGGGGCTCGGGCGCGCAAGCACGAAGCACGCGAGAAGTCTCGACGCGTGCTGTCCGAGGTGCGCGCTGGAGACGTTCTCGCCCTCGTGCGAGGCCGCAAATCGCGCCTGTGTGTCGTTGGAGCAAAGGCCACCAGCGCCTCGGGCAGGGTCGAGGTGTCGATTATTGGCGAGGACGCAACGTGGCGCGCCCTTGCTCCCGAAGACGTACGTGGTGCGATTGCCGTGGTCGGTCACATGTCCATCCCGGGAGGCTCTGCGCTGCGCCGCACGAAGGAGCGGACGCGTATCGCCGGTGAACTGCGTTCCGGTGCCGCTCAGGGTATCTATGAGGTCCCCTCCGAGCATTCGGATACCTCCGACCCGGTATCCGCGCTACGCGTTGCGATGCGCCAGCACCCGGTCCACCGCTGCCCCCACCGTGAGGAGCATGCGCGTGCAGGCGCCCAGTGGGCTCGCCTGGGACGAGAGATCGACCATCTTCGCTCTTCGATTGACTCCCAGACGGGATCCGTTGCCGCCCAGTTCGACCGCGTCTGCATGGTCCTCGAGCGCCTCGGTTTCCTGGTCGGTGACGAGGTCACCGATGCCGGTCAGCGTTTGCGGCGAATCTTTGGCGAGCGCGACCTGGTGGTGGCCATGTCGATGAATGAGGGCACCTGGAACGAGCTTGACGAAGCGGAACTGGCGTCCATGGTGTCCGCGCTTGTCTACGATTCTCGCTCCGACGACGATGCCCAGCAGCTCGCTCCCTCGGGGGTAGGTATTCACCTTCAGGAGGCCTGGCACGAAAGCCTGGCAATCCTCCAGCGCGTGCATCGCGTCGAGAAGGCATGCGGATGTGAGCCCACCCCGAACCTGGATGCGGGCCTCATGGCAGCGACACTCGCCTGGGCACACGGGTCAACGCTAGCGACAGCTATCGATGCGACGCCGATCCAAGCGGGTGACTTTGTCCGCTGGATGCGCCAGGTCATGGATTGCCTCGGCCAGATTGCCTCGGCTGCGTCAAGCAGTGAGTTGACGCGCAAAGCCGAGGCCGCGAAGGACCGCATCGGTCGCGGTATCGTGGCTTGGTCGACCATTTAGAAGGCTGGAGGGCTTGTGGGCCATCAGGAGACTTTGCAGCGCACCTCGTTTGCGCACGTATGCGGCGACTCGCTCATCGCGGCGATCGCAGGCCTCGCGCTGTACGCGTCATTTCAGCCGGTCGGATGGTGGTGGCTGTCGGTGCCCGCACTGGCGCTATACATCTCGCGCATCGACGAGGCCAGGGCACCGCGGGCGTTAACTGTCACGTTTGTGTTCGGCATGAGCTTCTGGCTTCCGCTCATCAACTGGATTCCGCTCGCCGTCGGTACGACGCCGCCGTGGTTCGTGCTTGCATTCGTACAGACGCTTTTCCTGGTGGCCTGGGTGCTGTTCGCGAGGTGGACACAGCTATGGGCGTGGGCGCGCGGCCCGATCATGCAGGCGCTGCTGTTCGGTCTTACGTGGGCTGGAGTCGACGCGGCGCGCTCCCGGTGGCCGTGGTCAGGTTTTCCGTGGGGCTCCGTTGCGTTGCCTCAGGTGGATTCTCCCCTCGGGCACCTCGCCCCGTACGGCGGCACGACAGTGATCACCGCGGTGGTCGTCGCCCTCGCCGTCCTTGTTCGCCGCGCATTCGCGGCTCGGGATGCATCGGTGATTCGCGAGCACTGGTTTTCACGGCCGGCACTCGCCGTCATCGTCGCGACCGCATACGTTGCGCCTCTCGCCCTCACGCTGCCGAACCAGGCAGAGAACGGAATGCTACGTATCGGTGTCGTCCAAGGCGACATCGCTCTGCCGGGCGCACAGGCTTACAAGCACGAGGGCGAGGTGACCGGCAACAACGTGCGCACTTCCCTCGAGCTCGCGAGCTCACCGGACGTGGTTGATCACCCGCTTGATCTGGCGATCTGGGGCGAGGGGTCCGTCGACCGTGATCCCGTCGCGTTCCCTGCAATCGGGCAGGCGGTTGATCATGCTGCCTCCGCGCTCGACGCACCCGTGCTGATCGGCTACACGAACCTTAATGAACGCGATCGCGTCAAGAACTGGCTCGCGATCTGGGAGCCGGGCCAGGGGTTGGAAGAATCGGCCCGCTATTCGAAACACGTCCCTGTCCCCTTCGGCGAATTCATCCCGTTCCGTGAGTTCATCGCGTCCTTCTCGACCGAAGTCGCACAATCAAGTCGAGACATGGAGGCGGGGGAGGAGCCACCCCTCATGACGGTGCAGGCGCGCGATGGAAGCGCTGTTCCTCTCGCGGTAGGCATCTGTTTCGAGGCCGCCTACCCCATGGTGATCGGCGACGGCGTTGCTCGTGGCGGTCAAGCCATTGTCGTCCCATCAAACAACTATCACTTCCAATCTTCTGGGGAATCCGCGCAGCAGGGGCAGCTCCTACGCATGCGCGCGATGGAGTACTCGCGCAGTGCCGTCCAGGCCTCGACGACGGGCCACTCCTACGTTATTCGTCCCGATGGTTCCATCCTGGAGCAAACAGATACCGAGCAGGCGGCAACGCTCACCGCCGATATTCCGCTTCGTTCCTCTCTGACGCTGACCGCGCAGGCGGGGGAGAAGATTCCACATGCCGTCATGGTTGCGACGCTCATCACCAGCTTCTTCGCCCTCGTGACGGTTATCGGGCAGGGAATAAGGGCACGAGCGCGCGCCAGGCGTGCATCGAACGACTAATTTCGGCAAAATGTGACCCATGACCATTCCTGAGCGCCTTGTTCCCTCTCCTCAGGGAGACCACACCCTGATCGTGATCCCGACGTACAACGAGATGGAGACGCTTCCAGGGATCCTGACGCAGATTTGGTCCCGTGTACCCCGCGCACACATCCTCATCGTCGATGATTCCTCGCCGGATGGAACAGGGGAGTGGGTTGACTCTCGCCGCACGCACGAGGATCGTCTCCATGCCCTTCATCGACCCGCGAAATCCGGGCTCGCCACCGCCTACGTTGCTGGCATGGGCTGGGGCATTGAGCACGACTACCCGTTCATACTCCAGATGGACGCCGACGGATCGCACCGTCCAGTGGATCTGCCGAAGCTATTGACGCGCATGGCTGGACCCGACCGACCCGACCTCGTCATTGGGTCGCGCTGGGTGCCGGGCGGACGCATTAACGGTTGGTCTCACAAGCGCGTCGCGCTCTCAAAGGCGGGGAATTATTATGTCCGATTCTGCCTGGGAACACCGGTGAAGGATGCAACTGCGGGCCTGCGCCTGCACCGCGCCGCCTTCCTGCGAGACAACAACGTACTCGATCAGGTAGCAACGACCGGCTTTGGATTCCAGGTCGAAATGACCGAACTCGAACGGTCTCTGGGAGCGGTGATTGCCGAAGTACCCATCACCTTTGACGAACGCATCGCCGGCGAATCGAAGCTTGATTCGTCGATCTTCGTCGAGGAACTCGTCATGGTAACGAAAGGCGGCCTGGGTCGCCTGACCCAAGCCGCCCGTCGAGCGTTCTCGCAGTAATCAGCCCTTGCGGTACGAACCCTCAGGACGCAGACGCCCCTCGCGGTAAGCGGTGAGCTGCTCGGAAAGTACGACCTCGAGCTCTTCGATGGAGCGACGCTCAAGCAGCATGTCCCAGTGCGTACGCTGGGGCTTGACGGGCTTGTTGTCCTCGTCCTCGACGGTCTCACCGATCAGATCAGCCTGCTGGCCACACTTGCATTCCCAGGTTGCGGGAGCCGTCGCCTCGCTGGAGAGCGTCACCTCGAACTCGTGACCGTTGGGGCACACGTAACGAGCGATGAAACGGTCGGCGAAAACAACGCCGTCCTCGGATTCGAGGGACTTCGCACCGATCTGCATGCCACGCAGTGCGCGGTCAGCCATAACAGCCTCCTGGACGTAGATAAGAAACGGGACCATTCTATCTGACACGTCAAGCGGAACGCTTCCACGGCCACGTCTCCACCCAAGCCCTCGATCCGATAATGTACATTATGTCCGTTTTTCTTTATCGATCCCTCTCCGACCACGCGCTACAGTTGCTGTCATGACGTCGGACCTACACGTACGCTCCCAGCGACCTCCCGCTCTTCGCGAGATCATCGCGCTCTCATTGGCATGCCTGGCATACTCCGTCCTGTCATTCTTGGCCAAGGCGCCCGAGTCTGTCGCTGTGGCTCACGCGCACGACGTCACCGCATTCGAGTCGCGCATTGGCGTCTTTATCGAGGGTTCAGCAAACACATGGTTGACCGCTCACCCACTCCTCGCCTCCCTCGCATCTGCACAGTATGCAGTCTCATTCTTCGCGATGACCAGCTTCGCGTTGGTCGCCCTCTGGCGAAAGGCCCCGGCCCACTACCGCCGGGCACGATGGACGCTCGTTATCATGACGATCGGCGCGCTCATCACCTACTGGACCTACCCCTTGGCTCCCCCACGCCTGGTCCCAGATCTCGGTTTTGTGGACGCTGTCGCCGCTCACACGTCGGCCTATTCTCATCTTTTCGGCACGCTCGCCAATCCTTACGGCGCAATGCCGTCAATGCATACGGGCTGGTCCGTCTGGGTCGCAGTGATGCTCGGAACCTACGTGTGGCGCTCATGGTGGGCGCGGCTGATTCTCGCGTTGCACCCCGCAATAACGATCGTGACAATCGTCGCAACGGCCAATCATTATGTGGTTGACGCCATTGGCGGCTGCGTATACTTCCTGCTTGCCTGGCTCTTTGTCACCATCCTCAACAGGGCGTTACTCGGGAATGTGCGAACGACCGGCGAGACGTCCTAGGAGCTCCCGTCAATAAACGCTAGTGTGGGTGTCATGAGACTCGGAGTTGATTTTGGTACCACAACCACCGCGATCGCTATCGTTGACCGAGGGAACTATCCCATCGTCTCCTTCGTCAACAATAATGACGATACGGTCGATTTCGTCCCGTCGATCATCGCTCTTGACGGGGACCACCTGGTGTACGGCTTCGACGCAGAAGATGCTGCCCACGAAGGTGCACCTCATCTGCGTTCCTTCAAGCGTCTACTCTCCGATCCATCAGTCACTGACACGTCCACTCTGCGCCTAGGTAACCACAGCATCTCAATCCTCGACGCACTGACGGGCTTCCTCAGCTACGTTGAGCACCAGCTGCGCACCAATTCCTCCGTCGCTTCCCTCCCCGCATCTGAGCCGCTCGAGGCTCTCGTCGGCGTCCCTGCGCACGCGTGGTCTGCGCAGCGCTTCCTCACCCTTGAGGCCTTCCGCCGAGCCGGCTGGGATGTCCTTGCGATGGTGAACGAGCCCTCCGCCGCAGGCTTTGAGTACACCCACCGTCACGCGGGGACGCTTAACTCGAAGCGCACAGCGATCCTTGTCTACGATCTGGGTGGTGGCACGTTCGATGCTTCGATCGTGTCGGCGACAGGCACACTCCACGAGGTCATGGGATCACGTGGCCTCAACATGGTCGGCGGGGACGACTTCGACGTCGTGCTCGCGAACCGATTGGCCGCAGCGGCTGGTACGGACTCGGGCAAACTCGGCGACGCAGCGTGGCAACGCCTCGTCGAAGATTCGCGCGACGCGAAGGAGGCCCTCTCCCCCTCGACGAAGTTCATTACCGTGCCCGTCGACGGCGAGCCCGTGACGATCCCCGTTGCGGACTTCTACGAGGCAGCCACTCCCCTGGTCGACTCGACTGTCGCCGTCATGGAACCGCTCCTGGTCCCCGACGCCTCTGGCGTCGGCCAGCTGGGCGGAGATATCGCCGGTCTCTACGTCGTGGGCGGAGGTTCGCAACTACCGCTCGTGGCACGTGTCTTGCGTTCGCGCTTTGGACGCCGTGTCCACCGGTCGCCGCACACGGCAGCGTCAACCGCGATCGGCCTGGCCATCGGCGCCGATCCCGAGGCCGCGTACACGGTGCGCGAACAACTCTCGCGTGGCGTTGGCGTGTTCCGTGAGCGCGAAGCAGGAAACTTCATCTCCTTCGATACACTTCTGGAGCCCAACACTGAGCTGGCCCCGGGAGAGACGCTGACCATCAAGCGCCGCTACCGGGCGGCACACAACATCGGCTATTTCCGCTTCGTCGAGTACTCCTCTTTCGACGAGGCAGGGGTGCCGCGTGGCGATCTTCAGCCCTACGGCGAGGTTATCTTTCCCTTCGATCGGGCACTGCGTCTCGATGATATCGATCTCACCACGATTCCCGTCGTCCGCACCGACGATGGGCCTCTCATCGAAGAGTCCTACATTGTCGATGCAAACGGCCTGGTCACCGTTGAGATTACCGACGTCGAAGCATCGTACACGGTGAGCCGTCCGCTCGGTCGCCGCTAATCCGCGCGCAGATAAGCACGCTGACAGAGTAAAAGGGTGTGGGGGCCAGGCTGAGCCTGGCCCCCACACCTTATCGTCGAATACGTCGCGTCAGGACGCGGAGAGTTTCGCGCGGCGTCGCTGCGCCAGTTCGTCGACGAATGTCGGCTCGGAACGCTCAAGCGGCAGCTCAGCGAGAGAACCTTCGACCTCGCGCCAGACGCGGCCAACGGCGATACCGAAAACACCCTGGCCGCCCTGAAGGAGATCAATCACCTCATCTGTCGACGTGCATTCGTACACGGAGGCCCCATCGCTCATCAAGGTAATCGATGCGAGGTCATCCACTCCCCTGTTCTGCAGCGAGGAGACAGCGACACGAACCTGCTGCAGCGATACGCCCGCATCGAGGAGCTTCTTCACCACCTTCAGAACGAGGATGTCACGGAAGGAGTAGAGGCGCTGGGAACCAGAACCACGCGCGGCGCGGATCGACGGCTGGAGGAGGCCGGTACGAGCCCAGTAGTCGAGCTGGCGATACGTGATACCAGCGGCGCTGCATGCAACCGGGCCACGGTAGCCCATCTCGTCGGTGTCAAGGCCTTCGAGCGGGTCGCCGAAAAGCATGCCTTGCCGGCTAGCGACGTTCGCTTGTGCGCTCACTGTCGGGCTCCTTGCAGGTGGTACTTGATGAGAACAGGACTACGGTAGAGCACCGATGCACGGTGGTCAACGACTGAAGCGGCGAGTCTAACCTTCATGTTCAACATGAGACTTAGTCTCCATCGTCCGCGAGAGCAGATACAGCAACCGTCAGCATTTCACGGTGCAGCTCAGCGAACAACTCCCCCAGCTCAACCGCCCGAGCACGCGCACGTTCGCGATCCGCGCCACGGCCTCGTCCCCTCTGTGAGGACACGGTCTGATCGATAATATCGGCACTCCGCTCGGCACCCTGACGGACCGCGCGCAACACGCGCACATCGACGCCGGCGCACTCCAAGCGCGCGATCGCAGACACCGTCTGAACGCAGCGAGCGGGAAAGTACCCCGCCAGGTCTGGCGTAATGAGTCCCAGACGCGTGTAGCGTTCCAACGTCTCCATATCGACGCCCGTCAAGTCGGCCAAGTCCGCAGCAGGGATAGCCCGCCGTCCCCCCAGCGAGACCGTCTGTCCCTCAGAGGAGACGACTTGGGCCACCCTGCGTCGCGTCGGCGTATGCCCGGCATCGAGAGCATCGAGCTGCGCACGGATGACGCTGAGCGGAGTGAACGAGTCACGCTGCTCGGTCAGTACGTAGCGTAGCCGCTCCACGTCAGCGGCCGAGTACTTGCGGTAGCCCGAGCCCGTGCGTGCGGGCGCGACAAGCCCCTCGCTCTCGAGGTAGCGCACCTTGGACAGCGAGATCGCAGGGAACTCTTCCGTCAGGGCATCAACAACACGGCCGATCGACAGCTCGGGACTGTGATCGACGTCGTGCGGCCACGAGCGCTCCTCATGGGACGAAGCCGCCCCCCGTGCATGCGCAACGGCTGCGGACACGTCAGGCCTGCTTGGTCGACGGCTGATAGGTCAGACGATACTTACCAATCTGCACTTCGTCGCCGGCATGCAGCTGAATGGAATCAACGCGCTCACGGTTGACATACGTGCCGTTCAGAGAACCCGAATCGCGGACGACATGTCCGCCCTCGGACGCGATGAACTGGCAATGCTTACGCGACACGGTGACGTCATCAAGGAAAATGTCGGCCTTGGGAGAGCGACCGGCGTTGGTCACCTCCGGATCGAGGAGGAAACGCGCACCCGTGTTCGGCCCGCGCTGAACAATGAGCAGCGCAGAGCCCGCAGGCAGGGCCTCCACTGCTTCGCGGTCACGAGCAGACAGCGCAACGGGTGCCTCTTCGACCTCATCAACCACAGGCGCCAAGCCGAAAACTGAGGTTGCAGTCGGATCGAACGGCTGGTTGTCAGACATTGTGCGCTCCAATAAGTAAGAAGATGGACTCTGATAAGTGTAAACGTTCGCCTTGTATCAGGCGCGAGAACGCCGGTGCGAAACGCCTGCAGCACACAACATCACCCGTAGGTCGCAAACTGAGGTGGCTTCGGGGTAGCGATCGACGAAATCGATAGATCATCAACCGGCGTGATCGTCACCGTCGCCCCCTTGGCTCGCATTTGCGCCGCCGAACCAGCTTGAATGTCGAGGGCTGTCGCAATCGTCTGTCCTTCGCCGATCACCTTCCACGCATACGGAGAGGAGATCGGGGTTCCATCGACGACGATCGAACCAGCCTGGCCAGTGAACGCCGAACGCGTGGACAGACGCACGCCGTTGAGTTCGATGGCCTCGGCGCCGGCGTTACGAAGCTCCCCCAGGGTCTGAACAAACTGCGTAGGCGTCAGATTCGCGCCGGGGTCCGTCACGCCCACCGTCACACCGGGGCCGTGCACCGCGACAGTGCCCGCTGCAATTTGTGCCTGAGTCTGCGCTTTACGTGTGGCCTGCTCGCGAGCGTCGGCCTCACTGGCTGCGCTGCGCAGGTCGTCGAGTTCGCTGGAGAGTTCGCCGCGGCGATTGCGCAGGTTTTGTTCCTGCGTACTGAGCTCATCGAGAACAGTCACGAGGTCCTGTTCTGAAAGCCCCTCAAGCGGGTCCGATCGTTGCGCACGAACCTGAGTCGCCAAAGCGAATCCAAGAATCATGAAAATCACGAGCATCACGACATGGAGCCCGCGGGGCAGCGCGAAGAATGCTTGGCGGGCGCGCGTCCACACCCGGAGGTTGACGCGTTCTTCACGGTGGGTGCCGTGCGCGCGCGTGAGCTTCTCGGGTGTCTCGTCGCTGGCGCGAGCTGTCGAGGATTCTTCGTTCATCTCAAGCCTTCAGTAGTAGGCGGCGAATCGATGCCGTGTTGGAGAAGATACGGATGCCAAGAACGACGACAACCGCCGTCGTCATTGCCGAGCCGACACCGAGCTGCGTCCCCAGGAAGACGAGGAGGCAGGCCACGACAACGTTCCAGAAGAAGGACGTGACGAAGACTCGGTCAGCGAAGCGGCCCTCAAGCCACGCTCGCCCGGCTCCAAAGAGAGCATCGAGGCCCGCAACAACTGCCACGGGCAGGAACGGGGTGAGCCACGCTGGCACCGTCGGATCGAGGAGCACACCGAGAACAATGCCGATGATTAAGCCGATAACGGCAATCATGAAGAACCTCCTTCGTTGGATGCTCCCACCGGCGTTGCGTAGTGGGAGTCCGTAAGCGTGAGCGCTTCCATCGTGATGTTGTTGGAGACTTTCGATGAGACGGTCATACCGGTCACTGACTGCGCAGCCGACAGGTAGTCTCCCGTGGCCCCTCGCACAAGAGAGACAGACAGGGCGTTAGAGTCGCCGATCGCAGAAACTTCGTAGGGCGAAGACACGGGTGTGACATTGACGAGGATGACGGAACCGGCCGTGCGCACGAAGGTGTCGGGGCCAATCCGTTGCCCGTTGACAGAGATTGCGTCGGCGCCAGCAGCCCACAAGGCATTGACGACCATCGCAAGATCCTGGTCACGTACCGCCCCATTCCCCTTGCCGGGACCGCTACGATCCGCGAGCGTAACGGTGATGCCGGGCCCTCGTACCGGAGTCGTTGCAGTCACCATGTCCTGTGCCGGATCGGCGGCTGCGCTCGCGCCCGATTCGGAATACTGATCGATGGCGCGGCCCAGCGACTGCACGTCATCATTCAGGGCTTCGACGGTCGCCGAGAGCTCGGACGCCTGAGTCTTGAGATCAGATTTCACGTCCCCCGAAGGTGCGCGGAGCGAGGAGGTTGCAACGATGGACCCGAAACCGAGTGCGACGGCAACTGCGAAGACGCCAATTTTTCCGATAAGACTCGCTGGCCTCGAACCGTGATCGGCACGATAGTGTTCGTAGCCCGCATCCAGGGGATTGGCGAGCAGGGAGTTCAAGAGGGACATCGAGGCCGCAGGGTCGACATGGACGGCATGGGTGGCCTGCTCCGCCTGCCCTGCCGCGTTACCTCGATGTCCCCCGTGTGTCACTGGTCCTGCTTCCAACGGCGCTGCACGCGCTCGTCACGCTCAAACGCGTCGAGATGCTCGATGACGATGCGGCGCAGCTGCGCGGGTGCATCACTATTGGTGTCGAGCCAGGAGCGCAGCAGGCCTACCGACCGGGAGACGCTACCGTCACGATCACTATCGAGTCCGTACGCGAGCACCCCATTGGCATAGCGCAGTGCCATACCAATCGTGTGGGACTCCCAGTAGGAACGAAGACGATCGACGGCGGCCTCAATGCCCGGTTCACCTTCCCATGACGAGGCCTGCAAACCGGCAAGCGTCGCGGTGAGGAAGTCGTTCGACAGAGTCTCCGAATACACCGACTCCCACGCGTGGCGGCGCGCTTCCTCGATTGGCAGAGAGGCGAGCGCCTCGACGCTCATGCGCGCTGCTTCCCCCGAGCCGTCGGCGCTGCGCCACGCTTCGATGGCACCCGCATCGACGAGGCCTCGCGCCGCCAGCGCTCGGCGCGCGCGCCAGGCAATGTCCGGGTTATCGCTCGCGGCAAAACTGCGCACGGTCGCCTCGTACTCGTCTCCACCGCGTGCCGCGAACTCGGCGATAAAGGCGCGCGTGTAGGAGCGCCAGGCATCGGCGTCTTGCGTCTCACGAGACAAGCGGATCGTGGTGGCCAGGACCTGATCGTGCACGTCTGCGCGCAGGTCACCCGGCAGGAATGACGAAATCGCTTCAGCGATGAACAGAAGCAGACGATCGCGGATGGCTGGCTCAGTCTCCGAGGGCACGGCCGTGAGGACGGCGACGATAAAGCGGCGCGGATCAAGCAAGCCATCGCGCACCGCGTTCCACAAAGACGCCCAGATAACTGCGCGCGTCAGCGCGACGTCGATCGACCCCACGTAGGTGAGCGCGACGTCGGTCGAACGCTCATCCAGGCGCGAAATCGCGTAGGTCAGGTCGTCGTCGTTGACGACGACAAGGTCAGCGGAGGCGGCTCCGCCGGGGACCGCGAGGACCCCATCGGGATCAATGGGAGCCTGTTCGCCTTCGATGCGCACGTCGAAGCTGTGCGTACGTTCGAGCGCACCGGCGGCGACCCGCCACGTAGACACGGTGACACGGTGGGGACGCAGAACTCCCCCACAGGCCTCGCCACTCTGATGCAGCGTGAAGTCTGTGATAGCACCAACTGCATCCGTCACCCATGAAGCTGACAACGTCGACGGACCGGAGGTCTCCAGCCACGCGTTCTTCCACGAAGAGAGCTCCTGGCGCGAAGCACCCTCAAGCGCAACAAGCAGATCCTGCAGGCTGGTCGCGCCGAACTTGTGCTCGGCGAAGTAGCGGCGTGCGCCCTCATAGAATGCGTCCTCACCGACCCAAGCAACCAGCTGCTTGAGAACGGACGCACCCTTTGCGTAGGTGATGCCGTCGAAGTTGGTCTTTGCAGCCGCAACGTCCGCAATGTCGGCGGCGATCGGGTGCGTGGTCGGCATCTGGTCCTGCGTGTAGGCCCAGATCTTGCGGTTCATCGCGAAGTTCGCCCATTCTCCGACGTAACGCGTGGCAGTTGCAATCGCGCTGGCGCCCTGGTTCTCGGCAAAGGATTCCTTCAGCCACAGGTCGTCCCACCACGAGGGCGTGGCGAGGTCTCCGAACCACATGTGGCACATTTCGTGCAGCGTTGTATTCGCGCGGCGCTGACGCTCGGAGAACGTGGGCACCGAGCGCGAAATGTAGTTCTCGTTGAAGGTGATGCAGCCCGGGTTTTCCATGGCACCCAGGTTGTATTCGGGCACGTATACCTGGTCGTAGGAGCCCCACGGGAACGTGACGCCGTAGCGCGCATGGTAGAAGTCAAGTCCGGCGCGGGTCACCTCGAAGACATCATCGGCGTCGAGGTAACGCGCGAGGGTACGACGGCACAGGAGTCGCAGCGCCAGCTCAGCGTGCCCGCCATCCGACGCGCCACCGCTCCAGGTGCCCCCCTCGATGACCGCCCACGGACCGGCAACGATCGCCGTGATGTAGCTAGAGAGCGGACGGGTCGCCGTGAAGTCATGACGGAGCGCGCCCGTCTCATCCACGGACTCCACGCCTGTCTCAATCCCGTTGGAGGAGACAACCCAGCCCGCCGGTGCGATGACGTGGAATGTCCATTCCGGCTTCACGTCCGGCTGGTCGATGCACGGCCATGCGCGGTGGGCATCGTTGGGCTCGAATTGGGTGTAGAGGTACACCTCACCGTCCTCGGGATCGGTGTAGCGGTGCAGGCCTTCACCGCTGCGCGAGTAGCGCGCAAGAGCGTGGACCTCCAGGGTGATGGTCTCCCCTACCGGCAGTCCGCCGACCCACACTCGGTCTTCGTCATCCTCGAACGGGTGAGGGACACCATTGAGGAGGACCTCGGTGACATCGCCCACGATGTCGATGAAGGTGCGCTCCTCGTCCGATGTCATCGTCAGCGTCGACGTCACGGGATAGGTGGGAATCGTGGTGTCTTGGGCTCCTCGGATATCGACCACGACGTCGATGGCTGAGACGTGTAGATGGGCAGCGCGATCTGTTGCTTCGTTGCGTGTCAAAATCTGCATGACACCTATCCTACTGTGTCACGGTCGCTCTATGTGGCGCGCGCCGCCGCAGCGACGAACTACAGTAGGGGCATGACTTCAGTGATTGATATTCGCCCCACGGTTGCCCCAGTGCCACTCGCGACCGCGCTGTCGGGCCTGGAGATCCAAGGGTTTTTCGCTCCCGATGGTGCCCCCGCGTCGATTGCCGACTCGACGTTCTCCCTGCGCGGCATCACCGTTTCTTCCGACGACTGCGAGCCGGAGTGGCTTTTCGTGGCGATTCCCGGCCTGAAACAGCACGGAATTCGTTTCGCTCACGCAGCGATCGAGGCCGGGGCGAGCCTTGTTCTCACCGACGAGGAGGGTCGCACTCAGGCATTTGAACGAGGCCTGGGGGTCCCCGTCGTTCAGGTCGCCGACCCGCGTGGCGTCGTTCCGCGCCTGTGCGCCAACGTTTACGCCTCCCCCGCCACGCGTTTGACCACGATGGCTGTCACCGGCACGAACGGTAAGACGACGACCTCGTATCTGATGCGCGCGGCCATCGCGTCACGTTTCCCCGATGCCTCGCTGTGTGGCACCGTGGAAACGCACGTCGGCCCGATTTCGTTCGAGGCCGTACGCACGACCGCCGAGGCACCCGTCATCGCCCGCTTCCTGGCAGCCACCGAGGAATACAACTGCGGTGCGGGGGTCATTGAGCTCTCCGCTCATGCTCTTTCGTTGCACCGCGTCGACGGAATCGTTTTCGACGTTGCCGCGTTCACGAACCTACAACATGATCACCTCGACTACTACGGTGACATGGAAAACTACTTCCAGGCGAAAGCCCTGCTGTTTACGCCTGAGCACTCCCGCCGCGCCGTCGTATGCGTCGATGATGAGTGGGGCCGTCGCCTCGCCCAGCAGGCGACGGTCCCTGTGACGACGGTGTCTGCGCTAACTGACAACGAAGCCGACTGGCAAGTGCGCGATGTGACGCCTGACAAGACGATCGGTCGCACCGTCTTCACCCTCGTCGATCCCTCGGGCGCCGGCCACCGCGTCGCGATGCCCATCCTCGGCGAGGTCAATATCCAAAACACCGCGGTCGCGATCGTCAGCGCCGTCAGCTTGGGTATTGAACTCGCTGACGTCATCGGTGCGATTGAAGATGCTCCCCAGATCCCCGGCCGCATGGAAAAGGTCAACCCTACACCGGGCGGCCAGCCGCTCGTCATCGTCGACTACGCGCACACTCCAGAGGCTCTCGAGTGGACATTGCGTTCGACCCGCGAACTGACGGAGGGCAACGTCGTCATCGTCTTCGGCACCGATGGTGACCGCGATGCCACCAAGCGTGAGGAACTCGCCGCAATCGCCGCCCGCGAAGCAGACATCCTGTGGGTGACAGATGAGAACCCGCGCACCGAGGACCCCCAGTCGATTCGCGACTATCTGCTCCGAGGCATCGCCTCCGTGCGCCCTGACATGGCCGACGTCACCGAGGTCACGACCTGCCGACGCGATGCCGTGCGCCGGGCAATCCTCGCGGCCCAGCCCGGTGACACCGTCATCATTACGGGCAAGGGCGCCGAGTGGTATCAGGAGATCCAGGGAATCCACCACCGCTACAACGACGTTCCCGTCGCCGCCGAGGTCCTCGAAGGCGACGTGCGCGCGCACGAGTAACACAGCGTTATCTGTGAACTGGCGCGCCGCAAGGGCTCCCATCGGGCCTTTGCGGTGCGCCACGCCGTAGACTGAGCGGGTGAATGACTTTGACAATCAGCCCGACGCGTCCGCCGAATTCGGGGCCGACACTCTCGACAACTACAGCGCCGGCGAGGCCACAGCCTCGTCCCTCGCCCTCGAATTGAGCGACGAAGAGTCGGAGGCGCGCGCTCGCGTCATGCGCGCCAACCTCGACCAGTTCGACCTCGACGAGGAAGACCTGGCGCTTCTGGCCGGCGAAGCCGCGCTCGCGGAAGCAGGCGATGTTGCCGCGGGTCTGCCCGTTCTCGCTGTCGTCGGTCGCCCGAACGTCGGAAAGTCCACGCTCGTCAACCGTATTCTGGGGCGGCGCGAGGCCGTTGTGCAGGATACGCCCGGCGTGACTCGAGATCGCGTCTCCTACCCGGCCGAGTGGGCGGGCCGCGACTTCACGCTCGTTGATACGGGTGGCTGGGAGATTGACGTCAAGGGCCTGGACCGTTCCGTTGCTGAGCAGGCAGAGATTGCGGTTGACTTGGCCGACGCCGTCGTCCTCGTGCTCGATGCAACCGTCGGCGTGACAGCCTCCGATGAACGTATCGTCGAGATGCTTCGGTCGAAGAAGAAGCCGATCATCCTCGCCGCGAATAAGGTCGACTCCCCGCTGCAGGAAGCAGACGCGGCGTACCTGTGGAGTCTCGGCCTCGGCGAGCCCCACCCCATTTCAGCCCTGCACGGACGCGGTACCGGCGATCTCCTCGATGTCGTCATGGAGGTTTTGCCCACCGAGTCTGCGGTTGCCACGGCGCTGCCCTCTGGCGGTCCGCGACGCGTTGCCCTGGTGGGGCGTCCGAACGTCGGCAAATCGTCTCTGCTCAATGCCCTCGCTGGCGGCGAGCGCGTCGTCGTCAACGAGCTGGCGGGCACCACTCGCGACCCGGTCGACGAACTCATCGAGCTGGACGGACGCTCATGGTGGTTCATCGACACCGCAGGTATCCGCCGCAAGATGCACCGCACGACCGGCGCGGACTACTACGCGTCGATCCGCACCCAGGCCGCCATTGAAAAGGCGGAGGTTGCGCTGGTCCTCATCGACGGCTCAGCCCCGCTCACCGAGCAGGACGTGCGCGTCGTCCAGCAGGTCATCGACGCGGGACGCGCCCTCGTAATCGTCACGAATAAGTGGGATCTCGTGGATGAGGAGCGCCAAAAGGAGATAAAGAACGAGCTTGAGCGCGAGCTCGTTCAGGTCCAGTGGGCGCCGCGCATCAACCTCGCCGCAAAGACGGGATGGCACACGAATCGCATCGTGCGGGCGCTAGACGCCGCACTCGAGGGCTGGGAAACCCGTATTCCGACCGGCCAGCTCAACGCGTTCCTGGGGCAGCTCGTGGCGGCGCACCCGCACCCGCTGCGCGGGGGCAAGCAGCCGCGAATTCTCTTCGGCACCCAGGCGTCAAGCAAACCTCCGCGCTTCGTCCTCTTCACGACCGGGTTCCTCGACCCCGGATACCGTCGTTTCATTGAGCGTCGTCTGCGTGAGACTTTTGGTTTCGCCGGGACACCGATCCAGATCTCGGTGCGCGTGCGCGAGCGGCGCCGCAAGTAAGCCCCACGAGTAAGGGCGGGATGCCACACCCTGGTATCCCGCCTTTCTCTTTCTCGCAGCTGCATTCGCTTTTCTCAGCAGTTATCCACAGGCCATGGCGGATTTACACGTGTATCCACAGGTCGCCGCTGACGCGTTGCCGCAGTCATGACCGGGGAGCAGGATCGACTCATGACTACTTCACACAACTCCCCTCTCTCCCTCAACCTCCCCGATGGGCTCGTGCGGTGCAACGACGGCCTCATCCGCCCTACCTGGGCCTCCCACGACGAACTCATCCGTGACTACTACGACCACGAATGGGGATTCCCCGTTCACGACGAGGCCGGCGTGTTTGAGCGCCTCGTCTTGGAAGGCTTCCAGGCCGGACTCTCCTGGCGTACGGTACTGGACAAGCGCGAGGCATTCCGGGAGGCATTCGAAGGATTCGTCCCCGACCGTGTCGCGGCCTTCACGACCGCGGATATCGATCGCCTCGTGAACGCACCCGGCATTATTCGTAATCGACGAAAGATAGAGGCGGCGATCACGAACGCGCGTGCGACGGTCGCCTTGCGCAGCAAGGCCGATCCGAACGCTCCGTCGCACCTCGGTGAGCTCGTCTGGTCATACCGTCCTCAGCAGGATCCGCGTCCCCACTCGCAGGAGGAAGTTCCCACGCAGTTGCCGGAGTCGCTGGCTCTGGCTGCCGACCTCAAGCGCAGGGGCTTTCGATTCGTGGGACCCACAACGATGCTCGCGCTCATGGCCGCGATTGGCATCGTCAACACGGACATCATTGGAACGCATCGGCGCCCGGCGTAGCATCACAGCCGGCATGCACACGTGCCCCTCGCGTATGCTCGCAGCCAGCATCTATCTGGCATGATGGTGCCATGGCACTGTCACAAAAGCTCCTCAGCCAGGACGAGATCGTCGTCCGCCACATGCATACTCACATCAAGAAGCTTCTGCCCGCGATCATCGTCGAGTCCATCCTCGTCATCGTTGCTGCAGTTGGTTCCTTCTATGTCCCCGAGAATGCGCGCTACTGGGCGCTCCCGACAATCTGGATTGCGGTTCTTCTCCTGTCGATCCCGCTCATTCTCGTCCCGTGGATCAAGTGGATCACAACCACCTATACGGTGACCACGAAGCGTGTCATCACGCGCACGGGCGTCATCAAGCGCACCGGCCATGATCTGCCCCTCACCCGCATTTCTGACATTCAGATCGAAAAGGACTTCGACGACCGCATCTTTGGATGCGGGACGCTCGCTCTCCAGACCTCGGCAGACGATCCGTTGCTCCTGGGTGATGTGCCAAAGGTTGAGAAGGTGCAGGTCGAGATCTCGAACTTGATCTTCCACGATATCCAGGGCGCGATCGACGCGGATCCGACGAGCTAATCACACTGTGGGACTAAATGTTCCCACCTGCGAATACAGTGGCGTCATGTTCGATATTCACGGTTTCGAAATGACGGTCTTTAAACTCCTGATCGGTGTCATCCTGATCGTCCTCCACCTGTGCCTGACGGGCAAGCAGCAGACGGTCCAGATGACACCGATCGACTTTATCGGGAACTTTATTCTCGGTGGCATTATCGGCGGCGTCATCCACAACCACGCCATCTCATTCGCCGAGTACATCAGCGTCTTGCTCGTGACCTTCGCGATCGTCTCGGGGCTCAATTACCTGATGTCGACATTCATGTCGACGCGCTCGCTCGTCATGGGAAAGGCATACACGATTATCGAAGGTGGACGCTTCACCCAGGATGCGCTCGACAGTCCGGATCAGAAGCTCGACCCTGTGGAGTTCCTCGCTGAGCTGCGCGGCATGGGCATTTTCTCTCAGTGAGCTAGCCCTCGTTCAGCGCGAAGCCAACGGTTCCCTGACGGTTCGCAAAAAGGGCGAGGGCGGTATCAATTACGTCCTGGTCTCGAACGGTCAGGTCGTCACAGATAACCTCGAGCTGGCGCACCGTGACGAGGAATGGCTGCGCGGCGAACTCGCACAGGGTGGCATGGGCGAGCTTGATGATCTATTCATCGTCGAACTCGACGCTAACAACCGGCTCAACATCGTCGACCAGTCAGGCAACACGACAGGGATGAAGATTTCGGATCCCGCCGTTCATGAGGTGACGACGGTGACTGAATTCAAGAATACCGACATGCAGTCGCCATCGCTCGAGGATTTCGAAGCGCACGACAAGCAGGGCGACGCACCAACGCTCTGACTACCACACGTGAGCGACGGAACGTTCTCACCCCGGCCTCGTTCCACCCCGAACGAGGCCGGGGTAACTTGTGCGGGAAAGGAACGGACTTACGATCACACAGGTTCGCGGCAGGCTTTGTGTACGTGCACGGGGCGCCTTCCGCGGCCTCGTATTAGCGGCCGCCCCGGTGATAGCAAGCAGGTCGAAACCATCCCCGTTGACGACTTCGACCTGTGAAACAGTTTACTCCAGGCACTGACGTGCTTACGCCCCCCCACGCGCATCGTAAGACCATCCTCCACCTGCGGAAATCGGCTGATCTTTTCCGAAAAATCACGTTTTACCGGGCGAAATAAAGACGACTAAATACGGATCACATTTCGGTTACAAAATGTGAGTGGTCACACCTGTCAGGACGGAGGTCCCTTCCGCGAAAAACACCGCAGACCAGGGGGGCGAGGCATACAAAAAACCGTGAGGAAAACTCCCTCACGGCTTTCTCGTCGGGCTGGCGGGATTTGAACCCACGACCCCTTGACCCCCAGTCAAGTGCGCTACCAAACTGCGCCACAGCCCGTATTTAGTTCGCCGCCGTAGCGACCTGTAGAACTATAGCGCACCCTACGATCAGGAAGCAAGCCGACAGGCGTGCGCCACGACACACCACCACCGGACGAGAACACGCACCCCATCTTCTGCGACTGCGTGCACGTATCGCCACACGGAACAAGCAGTCCTCCAGTATCTACGCGATTACACTGATATTTATCTACCGACAACAAGCATCGTGGGAGTACCTCTTATGGCTACCCGTCGCCTCCTGACAATCTCAGCTTCCCTCGCACTCGCTCTCACGGGTATCGCGGCGCCATCTGCCCGAACCTGGGATGCATCGTCAGCACAGGCAAGCTCAGTCATCGTCAGCACTCAGAGCACCCCCTCAAGCGTTGCAACTACCGGTCATGCAGCGCAGGCAAGCTCATCGGCGCCAGCACCAACGCGTCGACGTTTCCGGTCACGCAGGACCTCCCATGACCCGGTAATTGTCCTCATCTCCCTGATTATTTTCGCCTTGCTCGCCGGCGGCTATTTCCTCTACCGATACATTTCTTCCCGAAACGGGGGCCGTCAATCGCAGATGATGAATCACAACGGCCCCAGCGGACCGCAGTATGGAGTGACGGCCGGAAACTATGGTGGCGCCCAGTATCCACAGAATGGAGCTCCCATGAACAGTCCCATGCAAGCAGGAGGCGGCTACCCGGCGGGCGTCTATGGCAACTACTACGGCAATCAGCAGGGTGGTTCCCCCTCGTCCGGCGCAAATGGCCCGTACGGAAGCGGCTACTGACGTCTCGCGTCTGCCTGGACCGCGCGACGATCTGCGAAGCGGGTGCGCGCACACCTCGAGTCGTCAGTATCCTCCACACAACAGAGTCCACGTCGATTCTTCCGTCACGGACTACACGAGGCGGGGGTCCTATACCGCTCCATCGCGCTGGACCGCCAGATCACGCTGGGAGGAAACACCAGGTGCTGTCTCATCTGCACAGCCACCCTCGCGGTCCTCATCATGATCGGGGTCTTCTTCGTCATCTTGTTACCGGCCTGCATCATCCAGGCGATCGTCTACCGACGAGCGCGCAAGGATATTAACGACATGCCGAACTACACCGGCGTCAACGGCCCCCAGTACGGAGTAACGGGATATCCTCAAGGCGCCGAGGCTCCCGGCCGCTCGTGGTATACGGGATTCAGCCCGCCGTGGTCATACAAGCATCCCTACACCGGACGGCATGGCACACCCGGGTCTTTCCCCGCGAACGGGTACGCAACCCTCCGGAGGAAGCTCGCAAGCACAGAACAACCCGGGTTACTGACGCGAACATGAGTGTGCCCCGCACCGACAGGTGCGGGGCACACTCATGCACTTGCGCGTATTACTGAACGTCACGGCGCGCCAGGTCCGCGTCCACGTAGGCGAGAACAGCCTCGCACACTCCCTCGATGTCGAGGCCTGTGGAATCAACGGTCGCGACGCCGGGTGCGGCGACCATGAACTCTGATACCGCGGAGTCCGCTTTGTCTCGCCCCTCTACCTGGGCGCGCACGATCTCCATGTGCTCCTCGGTCGCGTCGCCGTACAGCTCGAGCGTACGTCGACGCAGGCGTGCCTCCTGATCGGCGAGCAGAAGAATACGGACATCAGCGTCGGGGCAGACCACGGTCGTGATGTCGCGCCCCTCCGCAATCATTCCGGAGCCCTGCTCTCGGGCTTCCATCATGCGCCTGCGCTGCTCCGCTGCCATCCACGCGCGCACATCAAGATTCGTCGACACGTGCTTGATCTCCAGGGCGATGCGCGGTTCACGGATCTCCTCGGTGATCTCACGCTCCCCCACCCACACGTGCGGATCCGACGGGTCAGAGACCAAGCGCAGCGGCATCTCATTTGCCGCAGCCGCAACTGCGGCTTTGTCAGCCAAATCGATGCCGCGATCCAGGCAGTACCACGTGAGCGCACGGTACATCGCGCCCGTGTCGAGGTACCCGATGCCGAGCCTCGCCGCCAGAGCCTTCGAGACCGTGGACTTGCCGGAACCCGCCGGGCCGTCGATAGCGATCGTGATACCGACGCGCGAAATGGCATCCTGACGCATCGAGTCGTTCATTGCTGCATTCTCCTCATCGAGGTATCTAGTGAGTGATGAGTCGCCAGCCCCGCTCCTGCAGGTCTGCGACACAGCGGTCGGAAACCGCGGGGTCGATCATGACACGAGCAACACCAGCCTGTGCACCCGCTGAGTGCTCGAGAACGAGGTCCTCAATGTTGATTCCAGACTCGCCGAGCTCGCTAAAGAGTCGCCCAAGCGCACCAGGTTCGTCAGGAATGAGAACCTCAATTTCGGCGTAGCGCGACGGGGCACCGCCATGCTTGCCGGGAATGCGGGCAACGCCCTGGTTACCTGCGGTCATGACGCGATTAATGGCTCCGACGCTCCCGCCGCGCAGCGGCCCCAACTCGGCGGCGGCATCCAGGTGCGCAAGGAGATCATCGAGATCGCCTCGAAGATCGCGCAGAATCGATGCCACGGGCCCTGCATTCCCCGCCAGGATGGCAGTCCAGAGGCGAGGGTCAGAACCCGCGATACGCGCGGTATCGCGTAATCCCTGACCGGCTAAACCGAGAGCCTGGGCGGGAGCATCGACAAGGCGCGCGGCGAGCATCGACGACACGAGCTGCGGAACATGCGACACGAGCGCAACCGCGTGATCGTGCGTTCCAGCATTCATCTCGAGCGGCACGGCACCAACGTCAGTTGCCAAGGCTCGCGCAGCCAGCACCGCGCGTGGCCACGTTGTCTCGTGAGCGACGATCACCCACGGGCGTCCGTAGAAGAGGTCCGCATCGGCTGCGCCGGCTCCGCTGCGCTCGCGGCCAGCCATCGGATGCGAGCCGACGTAGCGCGACGCCGCGTCAAGGCACCCCTCAGAGCGCAATCCATCAAGGACGTCAGCGACGACGGCGTCCTTCACCGACGCAACGTCGGTGACAATCGCATCGGGGAAGCGCTGCAGCGACTCAACGATGATGTGGTCGGCGACATCCGGGGGTGTCGCGACGACAACGAGACGCGGGGATTCGTAGCCTGGCCGATCCGAGCCACACCCGGAGCGGCGCACCCCGGCCTCGGCGAGGACGTCGGTAAAAGCCTCTCCTGCACCCACGTCGCAGGCCAAACGCAGCGATGTGGGAGAGGCATCCTCGAGATAGACGCGCACTCCCCCGGCGCGCAGCGCGAGGCCAAGCGACGCACCAAGCAGTCCCGACCCGACGATGAGAACCGGACCGACAGTCGATACGACTCGCTGTCCGAGCACCCCGCTCTCGCCGCTCACAGTCCAACGGCTCCGTACAGCGCAGTCAGTGCGTTACCCTTGACGCGTCGGGTCGTCCCCTGCTTGAGATGGTCGAGCGTGATAGGTCCAAAGCCCGTGCGCACGAGCTCGCGCACCGGGTACCCGACAGCCTCCATCATGCGGCGCACCAGGCGGTTACGACCCTCATGCACGACGATTTCGACGGTCGTGATGTCGCCGTAGGTATCGACGATGCGGAAGGAATCAACCTTGATCGGGCCGTCCTCCAGCTCGATTCCGTTCATGAGCGTGCGCTTCACGCCCGGCTTGACCTCGCCGTGCAGACGCGCCACGTAGGTCTTGCGAATCTCGTACGACGGGTGGGTCAAACGGTTCGCGAGTTCGCCGTCGTTCGTCAGCAGCAACAGGCCGGACGTGTCAATGTCCAGGCGCCCCACGTGGTAGAGGCGCTCCGGATAGTCGGCGATGAGGTCAGCGATCGTCGGGCGTCCCTCCGGATCGCTCATCGTGGACACGGTACCAATCGGCTTGTTGACGGCCAAGACGATGTGCTTGGTCTCGTCGAGGATCAGGCGCTCTCCATCCACGTGAATGACCTGCTTCGCGGGGTCGACGCGGATGCCCTGGCTGCGCACGACGGTGCCGTCAACACTCACCCGGCCATCGGCGATCATCTGTTCGGACGCACGCCTAGATGCGACGCCGGCCTGGGCGAGCACCTTCTGCAGGCGCACTCCACCCTCGGTGTAGGGGTTAGCCCTCATAGTTCTTCCTCCAATTCATCCAGCGCGTCAGCGTCTGGCAGGTAGGGTGCCAACGGTACCAGCTCCGACAGGCTCGTTAGCCCCATTTTCTCAAGAAACTCCCCGGTCGTCCCGTACAGGCGCGCGCCAGAGGGTGTCAGTCCCGTCTCTTCCACGAGGCCTCGTGCCATGAGGGTACGCACGACACCATCCACGTTGACCCCGCGGATACGGGAGATCCGAGTCCGTGAAATCGGCTGACGGTAGGCAATGACGGCCAACGTTTCCAGGGCCGCCTGCGAGAGGCGGGCGTGAGACGATCCGACGACGAATCGGCCGACAACATCGGCGTATGCGCGAGCGGAATAGATGCGCCAGCCACCCGCCACCTCGCGTAGCTCAAAGCCCCGCGGGTATTCCTGCCCCTCGCCCAGGTACTCGGCAGCAAGCGCGCGCAGTTCGGCGTCAACCTCTTCAGAACTGACTCCCAGGACGTCGGCGAGCTCGGACGTGCCAACGGGTTCGGAGGCCACCATGAGGATCGCCTCGATGGCACCGCGCACTGTGTGTTCACTCATCACCGCTGTCTCCTTCGCTCTCGGATCGTGCACCACTGCGGGACGAGGCCGGGGCAGTATCCGCGTCGTCCATACCCGCGTAGTCATCCACGTCAATGTCGATGCATTCTCGAGTACCCGTCCAATGGATCGTGAGTGCCCCGAGCGCTTCCTCCTGATCGAACTCGACCGCGCCTCGCCGGTACAGCTCGAGGAGGGCAAGGAAGCGGGAGACAACGACAGCACGCGTCTGGGCATCCTCAACGAGTTGATGGAAGGTCATGGAACCCGACTCAGCCAGCATCGCACTGACGACGAGCGCCTGTTCGCGCACGGGCACGACAGGGTCATGCAGGTGAGTGACCTGCACCGTCGGTGCCGAGGCAGACAGCGCATTGGCCGCGAGGCGCGCGAGGTCTTGGGGGGTCGTGAGCCAGCGCAGCTCGGGAAGAAGCGTCGCAAAATGCGCCTCCAGGGGCACGTCCCTGGCGACGTACGAGCCGTACTCCCCCATCCGCTGATCAACATACTTCGCTGCTTCCTTGAACGCGCGATACTGCAGAAGCCGGGAAAACAGCAGATCACGGGCCTCCAGATCGGCCTGCGAGGCGTTGTCCTCCTCGTCAATGGCGGGCAGTAGGTGAGCCGCCTTCATGTCGAGCAGTGTCGCCGCCACAACCAGGAACTCCGTCGTACGAGATAAGTCCGGAGACGCCTGCATGAAAGCGATGAACTCATCGGTCACCTGGGCGAGTGCAACCTCAGTGATGTCGAGTTTTTTGCGGGCAATCAGGGACAGGAGAAGATCGAAGGGGCCTTCGAAAACGGGGAGTGACACAGCGAAGAGGTCAAACTCCCCCTGGACCTCGAGACCCTCAGGCCGCGTCGCCACGGGCTATGACTTCCCGCGCGAGTCGACGGTAGGCGTGTGCACCCGCATGGTTGGGAGCATAGGAGGTGATCGGCTCGGTCGCCACAGACGCATCCGGAAACTTGATGGTGCGGCCGATGCGCGTATCAAACACGAGGTCGCCGAATGCCTCCTGCAGGCGCTGGAGGACCTCGCGCGAATGCAGCGTGCGCGAGTCAACCATCGTGGCGACGATGCCGTCAATCTTGAGACGCGGGTTAATGCGATCACGCACCGTCTCGATGGTCTCGACGAGCAGCGCGACGCCACGCAACGCAAAGAACTCCGCCTCCACCGGCACGATCACACCATGAGCCGCGGTCAGGGCGTTGACCGCGAGCAAACCGAGGGACGGCTGACAGTCGATCAAAACCACATCATAATCGGCTTCGACGTGCCGGAGGACACGGGCCAGCGCGCTCTCGCGGGCAACCTCATTGACGAGCTGCACTTCAGCCGCAGACAGGTCAATGTTTGCCGGAATAATATCGAGGTTTTCCGTCGACGTGTGGCAGATCGTCGCCTTGACGTCCGCCTTCGGGTTCATGAGCAGCGTGTAGATCGTCTGCTCCATGTCGAGCGCATTAATGCCCAGGCCGACGGAGGCGGCACCCTGGGGATCAAAGTCCACGATCAAGACCCGTCGCCCATATTCAGCCAGGGCGGCACCCAGATTGATGGTCGTCGTCGTCTTGCCGACGCCACCCTTCTGATTGCACATCGCGATCACGCGAGCGGGACCGTGCCCCGATAGCGGCGCGGGCACAGGGAAATCGACCGGCTCGTCGCGCAGGTCGGGCGTCAGCGTAGGATGCGAGTTCGTGGTCACGCCCCCATCCTAATTCATCACCGCGCGGTTGCCTCGGTGCCACGCGCCCGCGGGTGCGACAGGGTGAAAACCTCACGCAGCGCTTGTGCGGTCACTTGGGTGTAGATCTGCGTCGTTGCGACCGACGCATGTCCGAGAAGCTCCTGAACTTCGCGTACGCTCGCGCCCCCCTCGAGCAGGTGCGTCGCGAACGAATGCCGCAACGTATGTGGAGAGATACGATCCTCCAGATCAGCGGCCTGAGCCGCGCGCCGAATAGCCGTCCATGCACTCTGCCGAGACAGCGCACCGCCGCGGGAGTTGAGAAAGAATGCCGTCTTGCCCCTGCCTCGTGCTGCCAGTGCCGGTCGTGCACGCACACTGTATGCGTGGAGCGCATCGACAGCGAAAGAACCGACCGGAACGATCCTCTCTTTGCGTCCTTTGCCAAACAGACGCACAACGGGGACATCGCCGTCGAGATCAAGGTCATCCGCGCTCAGGGACACCGCTTCAGACACGCGCGCACCCGTGGCATACAGGAGTTCGAGCAACGCCGCATCACGAAGGCCGATGGGTGAATCGTCGGTGTGAGCGGCATCAAGCAGCCGTCCCACCTCGTCGACCGAGAGAGCCTTGGGCAGGTGACGCCCCTGACGGGGGGCATGCAGCTGGGCAGCGACATCCGTCGCGACAACCCCCTCCGTCAGCGCGTACTTATGCAGCCCTCGGATAGCGGCCGACGCGCGCGCTACGGACGACGCTGCCGCAGCTTTCCCCGTGACCGATCCGGATGCCAGCCGCATCATGTAGTCTTCGATGTCGCGCACACTCACGTCCCCGACATCGTTTTTCCCTCGGCTCTTCATGTCAAACGCATACCGGCTGGCATCTCTACGATAGTTTGAAACTGTATGCGCAGATGCCCCCTTTTCAACGCGCAGATAGTCCACCCAGTCGCGCACGAGAGCTTCCAGAGAGGTCATGGTGACAGAGTAAGCGACTGTGCAACATATGTGCGTGAGCGCTATCGGCATGCGCACATTTTCGCTAGACTGTGACGCGGTAAACCATTCCCGCCCCAACGCTGGGGCCCAACACCTGGAGACCACCGTGTCACTTCACTGGGATCACATTGATGACGAAGCGGTCAAGACCGCTAAGCTCCTCGCCGCCGACGCCGTCGAGCAGGCAGGATCGGGCCACCCCGGTACTGCGATCTCGCTCGCCCCCGCCGCCTACCTCCTCTACAACAAGGTCATGAACGTCGATCCTGCCGACCCACGCTGGATCGGACGCGACCGTTTCATCCTCTCGGCCGGCCACTCCTCGCTGACCCAGTACGTCCAGCTCTACCTCTCGGGCTTCGGGCTCGAACTTGATGACATCAAGAAGCTGCGCACCGCTGGCTCCCTGACCCCCGGCCACCCCGAGTACGGCCACACCAAGGGCGTCGAAATCACGACCGGCCCGCTGGGTACCGGCATCGCCTCCGCCGTCGGCTTCGCCATGAATGCCCGCCGCGTCCACGGCCTGCTGGATCCCGAGACCCCGCTCGGTGAGTCCGTCTTCGACCACAACGTCTACGTCATCGCTGGCGATGGCTGCTTCGAAGAGGGCGTCTCCGCTGAGGCTTCCTCCCTCGCAGGCACCCAGGAGCTCGGCAACATTACCGTCATCTGGGACGACAACCACATCTCCATCGAAGACGACACGTCGATCGCTTTCAACGAGGATGTCCTGGCCCGCTACGAGGCCTACGGCTGGCACGTCCAGCGCGTCGACTGGCTCGGCGAGGATGGCTCCTACGAGGAGAACACGGCAGCCCTGAACGACGCCCTCGACGCCGCCAAGGCCGAGACGAGGAAGCCCTCGCTCATCGCGCTGCGCACCATCATCGGCTGGCCGACCCCCGGCAAGCAGAACACCGGCGGTATTCACGGTTCCAAGCTCGGCTCCGAAGCACTGAAGGGTTTCAAGGAGGCGCTGGGCGCCGATCCCGAGAAGATGTTCGACGCTGATTCCGCGCTCGTCGACGAGGTCCGCGCCCGCGCGGCCGCTCGCGCAGCCGAATACCGCAAGGACTGGGACGCCCGCTTCGAGGGGTGGAAGGCCGCGCACCCCGAGCAGGCTGACCTGCTTGAGCGCCTCCTCGAAGGCCGCCTGCCCGAGGGCTGGGAGGCCGCGCTGCCCACCTTCGAAGAGGGCAAGGCCATCGCGACCCGCGCTGCCTCCGGCCAGGTCCTCAACGCGATCGCTCCGGTGTTGCCCGAACTGTGGGGCGGTTCCGCCGACCTCGCCGGCTCGAACAACACGTTCCTGAAGGGCGAGCCCTCGTTCCTGCCCGCGCACCGTTCCTCGTCTGCCTTCAGCGGCAACGAGTTCGGCCGTAACCTCCACTTTGGCGTGCGCGAATTCGCGATGGGCGCCGCGCTCAACGGTATCGCCGCCGACGGCTTCACCCGCGCTTACGGCGGCACGTTCTTCGTGTTCTCCGACTTCATGCGCGGCGCGGTGCGCCTCGCCGCCCTCATGGATCTGCCTGTCACCTACGTGTGGACCCACGACTCCATCGGCGTCGGAGAAGACGGCCCGACACACCAGCCGATCGAGCACCTCGCCTCCTACCGCGCGATCCCGAACTTCGCGGTCGTGCGTCCCGCCGACGCAGCTGAGACGGCCGCCTCCTGGAAGGCCATTCTCGAGCAGTCGCACCCGGCCGCCATCGTCCTGTCCCGCCAGAACCTGCCTAACCCGGCACGTGGCGAAGGCACCGATCTGGCCACCACGAAGGATCTCGCGCGCGGCGCCTACGTCCTGGCCGACACCGAGGGCACGCCCGACGTGATCCTGCTGGCCTCCGGCTCCGAGGTCTGCGTCGCCCTCGAGGCGCGTGAGAGCCTGGCCGCCGAGGGCATCGCCGCGCGTGTCGTATCCGTGCCGTGCCTCGACTGGTTCGAGGCCCAGGACCCAGAGTACCGCGACTCCGTCCTGCCCCCGTCGGTGCGCGCTCGCGTCTCCGTCGAGGCAGGCATCGCGCTGCCCTGGTACCGCTGGATCGGCGATGCCGGTCGCGCAGTCTCCATCGAGCACTTCGGCGCGTCCGCGCCGGGCGAGGCGCTCTTCAAGGAGTACGGCATCGACGCCGAGCACGTGACCGCGGCTGCGAAGGAATCCATCGAGGCCGCTCGTTCGTGACTTTTTAGTCAACTGAACTGAACATGGGGCTGCTGGCGCGCGAGGGCGTGCCAGCAGCCCTATTCTCGTAGACATGTGTGGGTCCTCGGTCCCGCTTCGCTCACCCAACGGGCGCAGCGTTCGGGCCCCGGCCTCGTCCCAACCCCCTGAGCGAACGGAGCGACCACTCGTGACCAACGAGATCCCCACCCTGCGCGATCCCCAGGACCGCAGGCTTCCGCGTATCTCACCGCCCTGCGGCCTCGTCATCTTCGGTATCACCGGTGACCTCGCCCGTAAGAAGTTGCTCCCCGCGATCTACGACCTCGCCAACCGTGGTCTGCTCCACCCCGCGTTTTCGCTCACCGGCTTCGCGCGCCGCGACTGGAGCCCTCAGGACTTCGAGGAATACGTGCGCGCATCCATCGAGGCGCACACACGCACCGGTTTTAACGAGGGCACGTGGAACCAACTGCGCTCCGGACTGCGCTTCGTCTCCGGTACCTTCGACGATCCGGAAGCCTACCGCCGCCTCGCGCAGACCGTCGCCGAACTCGACCACTCACGCGGCACCGGCGGCAACCACGCCTTCTATCTGTCCATTCCTCCGTCGTACTTCCCGGTCGTCGCCAAGCACCTGTCGGACACGGGCCTCAACAAGCGACAGGGTCGCGAATGGCGACGCGTCATCATCGAGAAGCCTTTCGGACACGACCTCGAGTCGGCGCGCGAGCTTTCCGACGTGATCTCGCAGATCTTCGATGAGCAGGATGTCTTCCGCATTGACCACTACCTGGGCAAGGAAACGGTCCAGAATATCATGGCCATGCGCTTTGCGAACGCCATGTTCGAGCCGCTGTGGAAGGCAAACTACGTCGACTCCGTCCAGATCACGATGGCGGAGGACATCGGCATCGGCACGCGCGCTGGCTACTACGACGGCATCGGCGCAGCGCGCGACATTATCCAGAACCACCTGCTGCAGCTCATGGCACTCACTGCCATGGAGGAACCCGTACGGTTCACGCCCGAGGAGATCCGCACCGAGAAGGAGAAGGTTCTCTCTGCCGTCCGCCTGCCCGACGACCTGGCTGTCGACACGGCACGCGGCCAGTACGCGGGCGGTTGGCAGGGAGGCGACCGTGTACGCGGTTACCTCGAGGAGGACGGTATCCCCGCCGATTCGACCACGGAGACATTCGCAGCGATCAAGCTTTTCGTCGACACGCGGCGTTGGGCTGGCGTGCCGTTCTATCTGCGCGCAGGCAAGCGCTTGGGCAAGCGCGTGACCGAGATCGCCGTGATCTTCAAGCGCTCGGCCCACGTACCGTTCGGCAACTCTGCGCTCAGCGAATACGCTCAAAACGCACTCGTCATCCGCGTCCAGCCGGACGAGGGCCTGACCCTCAAGCTCGGCGCCAAGGTCCCGGGCACCTCGATGCAGGTGCGTGATGTCACCATGGACTTCGCCTACGGTCACGCGTTTACCGAGGACTCCCCCGAGGCGTATGAGCGCCTCATCCTCGATGCGCTCGTCGGTTCCGCGCCCCTGTTCCCGCACCAGCACGAGGTCGAGGCCTCGTGGAAGATCCTCGATCCGATCCTCTCCTTCTGGGAGAGCCAGGGACAGCCCGAGCCCTACGCCCCCGGCGCCTGGGGTCCCCAATCCGCGCACGACATGTTGGCCCGCGATGGCCGTTTCTGGAGGCTCCCGTGATCATCACCCTGAAGAACACCACGTCCGCCGAGGTCGCATCCCGCATCGTCGAGCTGCGTGACGAACGTGGCGCTGCGGCCCTCAGCCGCGTTCTCACGCTCCTCATCTGCGTGCCCGACCTGATCGACGTCGACAACGCAATCGAGGTTTCCGACGCGGTCTCGCGCGAGCACCCCTGCCGCGTCATCGTCATCGTCGAACCCGAATCCACCGAAGGTACCGCACGCCTCAACGCCCAGATTCGCGTCGGCGACGCAGCGGGTCTGTCCGACATCATCATCCTAGAGCCCCGCGGCGAGGCAGCATCCAACATCGATTCGCTCGTCATGCCTCTGCTCCAGTCCGACACTCCTGTCGTCACTTACTGGCCGGTGGTCCCACCGCAGAATCCTGGTGCCCATCCGCTCGGCCGCCTGGCGGTCAAGCGCATCACCGATTCGCGTGCAACCGAATGCCCGATGGAGACGCTGTCGGCTCTGTCGACCGTGTACACCCCCGGCGACATCGATCTGGCATGGGCGGGCGTCACCCTGTGGCGTGCGCTCCTGGCCGCGATCGCGGAAGACTTCGACCGTCTACCAGCCTCAATCCGCGTCGCAGGAAACGCCACACATCCGTCGCCGTTCCTAGTCGCCGCGTGGCTGCACCACCAGCTGGGCGTGCCAGTCGAGCGTGTTGTCGACAACGACGCGCTCACGATCACGGACATCACGTTCTTCTTTGACGATGACACGACCGTGTCTCTGTCGCGCAGTGCTTCCTCGTCGGTGGCTTGCCTATCGCGTCCCGGCCTCGAGGACCGTAGCGTGAACCTGGCACGCCGTTCCGTTCAGGACTCACTCATGGAGGATCTGCGTCGTCTCGATCCAGACGTCTACTACGGGGAACTCCTCACGGAAGAACTGCCACGGCTCGCCCTCACCTCCGAAGGCGAGTGATATGGTCTCCGTTCACACGCTTGAGGTTTTTCCAACCGTTGACGAGCTGAACGCAGCCGTTGGACGCGCATTCTTTGAGCGCCTGCGTGCGCTCATCAACGAGGCCGGGACGGACGTGCGCATCAACGTAGCCATTTCCGGCGGCGCGATCACCACGTCCCTTCTGCCGTCTCTGCTACCGTGCGTCGACCAGGTTGACTGGTCGCGCGTTCGCGTGTGGCTGGTGGATGAACGCTATGTTCCGGCCGGAGATAAAGACCGCAACGATGACCAGGCGTGGGATGGATTCCTCTATGCTGCATCAGGCGTGGAGTTCGTGCGTATGCCCAGCGCCGATACCTCAGCACCCGGCGCTGGTTCTCTTGACGATGCCACCGCTGCATTCGCAGACACCTGGCGCTCGCTCATGGGCGATCGATCCTTCGATATCGCGCTGATCGGGATGGGTCCCGACGGACACATCTGCTCGCTCTTCCCCGGACGCGTCGACATGGACGAGGCCTCCCCCATCCTGGCGATTCGCAACTCGCCCAAGCCGCCGCCCGAGCGCATCACCGTATCGATGCCTATCATGCGCCGCTGCCCAGAGGTGTGGCTCACGACCGCTGGTTCGGCAAAGGCAGAAGCGCTCGGACGCGCTTTTGCCGGCGAGTCGCCCCTCGACCTTCCCGTTGCGGGGATCCTCTCCCCAACGACGCGAGTCTACGTGGACGAGGCAGCGGCCTCGCGACTGGGCCTCGGGTAGAAACACCACCTCTACTTTGTGTGGGGCGGCCTTCGTGACGAAGGCGGCCCCACAGCCTCTTTCCAGGGTACAAAATGACTCCCCGCTCATCAGCGGAGAGCCACAGCTCGATGATGATCGGTACCGATCAGCCACCAAACTTTCCAAGCAGGACGAAACCGATGATGCACACCACCCAGATGAACAGAGTGCCCATGGTGATGCGGTTCAGGTTACGCTCGGCGACACCGGAGGACCCTGCCGACGAGGAGATGCCGCCACCGAACATGTCCGACAGGCCGCCGCCCTGTCCTTTGTGCATCAGGATGGTCAGGGTGAGCAGGATGCTGGTCACGAAGATCAGCCCAATCAGCACGTTGTTCAGAATGGTCACGGTGGGTCCAGTTTCTATCGCAGGTCGCCCCAAGTCGGGGCACATATAGTCTTATATTAACTGAGAATGCCGATGGGGCCAACCGGCGCACCGGTTGGCCCCATCTCGCGTCCGCTCCGCCCCAGCTCGACTGGCCGGGTGTCACGGGCGTGTGAGCGTTGCTCAGGCGTAGAAGTTCGCCATGGCGGCGAAGGAATCAGCCTTCAGGGACGCGCCGCCGACGAGACCGCCGTCGACGTCGGGCTGAGCCATGAGCTCCTTGATGTTGCCGGGCTTGGCGGAGCCGCCGTAGAGGATGCGGGTGGACTCGGCGGTCTCGGCGCCGAAGTCCTCGGCCAGGGCGGCGCGGATGGCGCCGCACACTTCCTGAGCGTCCTCGGCGGAGGCCGTCTCCCCGGTGCCGATGGCCCAGATGGGCTCGTAGGCGATGACGATCTTGGCGACCTCTTCGGCCTTCCAGCCGGCGAGCGCGGCGCGGATCTGGCCGAGAACGAAGTCGACGTAGGTGCCGGCCTTGCGGATCTCGATGGCTTCGCCGCAGCACAGGATCGGGGTCATACCAGCGTCGAAGACCTTGCGGGCCTTGGCGCCGACGAGCTCGTCGGACTCACCGTGGTACTCGCGGCGCTCGGAGTGGCCCATGACCACGTAGGTGACGCCGAGCTTGGTGAGCATCTCGGTGGAGATTTCACCGGTGTAGGCGCCGTTGTCGTGGATGGAAACGTCCTGGGCGCCGTACTTGATCTGGAGATCATCGGCATCGACGATGGTCTGGACCGTGCGGATGTCGGTGAACGGCGGGATCACGAGGACCTCGCACTTGGAGTAGTCGTGACCAGCGTCGGACAGTGCCATTGCCAGGCCCTGGACGAGGTGATTGGCCTCGAGGTGATCGAGGTTCATCTTCCAGTTGCCGGCCATGAGGGGAGTACGTGCCATGAGTCAGTCCTCCAGAACTGCGATACCGGGCAGAACCTTGCCCTCGAGGAGTTCGAGGGAGGCGCCACCACCAGTGGAAATGTGGGAGAAGGTGTTCTCGTCGAAGCCGAGCAGGCGCACGGCTGCGGCGGAGTCGCCGCCGCCGATGACGGAGAACATGGAGCCCTTGGACAGGGCTTCGGCGACGGCGCGAGTGCCACCGGCGAACGCGTCGAATTCGAAGACGCCCATGGGGCCGTTCCAGGCGACGGTCTTGGCGGTCGCGAGCTTGTCAGCGAAGAGCTTCGCGGACTCGGGGCCGATGTCCAGACCCATCTGGTCATCTGGAATAGCGTCGACCTTGACGACGGTCGCGGGCGCGTCTGCCGCGAATTCGGGGGCGACGATGACGTCGACGGGCAGGACGAGGTCAACACCGCGCTCGGCGGCCTCGGCGATGTAGTCCTTGACGGTGTCGATCTGGTCTTCCTCGAGGAGGGACTTGCCCACCGAGTAGCCCTGAGCGGCGAGGAAGGTGAAGACCATGCCACCGCCGATGAAGAGCATGTCGGCCTTCTTCAGCAGGTTGGCGATAACGCCGAGCTTGTCGGAGACCTTGGAGCCGCCGAGGACGACGCCGTAGGGGCGCTCGGGGTCGCCGGTCACCTTGGACAGGGACTCGATCTCCTTGAGGACGAGCAGGCCAGCGGCCGAGGGCAGCAGCTTCGCAATGTCGTAGACCGAAGCCTGCTTGCGGTGCACGACACCGAAGCCGTCGGAGACGAACGCGTCGCCGAGCTTGGCGTACTCGCGGGCAAGCTCTTCGCGCTCCTCGTCGACCTTGGAGGTCTCGCGGGGATCGAAACGGACGTTCTCGAGCAGCGCGATCTCGCCATCCCCCAGAGCGGCGACGGTCTCAGCAGCGGAGGGGCCGACGACGTCGGAAGCCAGCGTGACCTTCACGCCGGAGAGTTCAGCAAGGCGCTTGGCGACGGGGGCCAGCGAGAAGGCGGGATCGACCTTGCCCTTGGGGCGGCCGAGGTGAGCCATGATGACGACCTTGGCACCGGCGTCGGTGAGGGTCTTGAGGGTCGGCAGAGCCGCACGGATACGGCCATCATCGGTGATGACGCCATCCTTGAGCGGAACGTTGAAGTCGGAGCGGACGAGGACGCGCTTGCCGCGCAGGTCGCCCAGAGTGGAGATAGTCCTCACGAGGAGTCCTTTCGGTGTGAAGGCGGTGGCGCTGTACGAGATGCCCGTGCACGAGCGTGCACGGGCATCTCGCTGATCAGCTCATGGCTGGTATATCAGCTGTGTGCTCAGGCGAGCTTGGAGCCGACGAGGGCGGTGAGGCGAACGAGAGCGTTCGAGTAGCCCCACTCGTTGTCGTACCAGGACAGGACCTTGACGAGGTTGCCGATGACCTTGGTCTCGGTGGCGTCGAAGATCGAGGTGTGCGGGTCGCCCACGATGTCGGAGGAAACGATCGGATCCTCGGTGTACTCAAGGACACCCTTGAGCTCACCCTCGGCAGCGGCCTTGACGGCAGCCTTAACGGCCTCGACGGAGACCTCCTTCTTCGCGATGAAGGTGAGGTCGGTCAGGGAACCGGTCGGGGTGGGAACGCGGACGGCGAGGCCGTCGAACTTGCCCTCAAGCTCGGGCAGAACCAGGGCGACGGCCTGGGCAGCACCGGTCTTGGTGGGGATCATATTCAGGGCCGCGGCGCGGGCGCGACGCAGGTCCTTGTGGGGAGCGTCGAGGACGCGCTGGTCACCCGTGTAGGAGTGGATGGTGGTCATGATGCCGCGCTCGATGCCGAAGTTCTCGTGGAGGACCTTGGCCAGGGGGGCGAGGCAGTTGGTGGTGCACGAGGCGTTGGACACGATGTTCATCGTGGCGTTGTCGTAGTCGCCCTCGTTGACGCCCATGACGAACGTGCCGTCGACGTTCTTCGCGGGAGCGGAGATGACGACCTTCTTGGCGCCGGCGTCCAGGTGAGCCTTGGCCTTCTCGCCGTCGGTGAAGAAGCCGGTGGACTCAACGACAACCTCAACGCCGAGCTCGCCCCAGGGCAGATCGGCGGGGTTACGCTGCGCCAGCACCTTGATGTGCTTGCCGTTGACGACGATGCCCTCGTCATCGTAGGAGACCTCGCCCTGGAAGCGACCCGTGATCGAGTCGTACTTCAGCAGGTGAGCGAGGGTCTTGTTGTCGGTGAGGTCGTTAACGGCGACGATCTCGATGTCCGCGCCCTGCTCGAGAGCGGCGCGGAAGAAGTTGCGGCCGATGCGGCCGAAGCCGTTGATGCCAACGCGGGTGGTCACTATGTTCCTCCTGCTCGTGCCCCTCGCGGGGCACGGTATTCGATGCAACCGGGCGTGCGGGTTGCCAGCCCGGCCCGCAGATGTCTGCGGTTCCAGCAGTTCCTAATCTACACCCCAGAGCGTGCTCTGTCACAATCCAATTTGAAAATCTGCACGTGGGGTAATTCTCGTTTGAATCGAGACGTTGTAGCAGGAACCAGGGACCTCAGTCCTCATCGAGCATGTCGAGGGTGAGTGCAGATTCGGTGTCCGGGATGCCTCGTTCGTGTGCGACCTTGTCGGCAAGGGCCAGGAGTCGGCGGATTCGCCCGGCAACGGCATCCTTGGTGAGCGGCGGATTCGTGTGCTTGCCGAGTTCTTCGAGGGACGCCTGCTTGTACTTTAGTCGCAGGGTACCTGCCTCGAGGAGGTGGGCAGGCACGTCGTCACCGAGGATCTCGAAGGCACGCTCGACGCGCGCACCGGCTGCGACGGCGGCACGCGCGGAGCGGCGCAGATTCGCATCGTCAAAGTTAGCCAGTCGGTTGGCGCTGCCCCGCGCCTCGCGGCGCTCGCGTCGCTCCTGCCAGGCCTCGAAGGTCTGGGGTGCACCCATCGCGGAAATCAGCGTGCCGATCGCATCAGAGTCACGCACGGACACACGATCAGTACCGCGCACCTCCTTCGAGCGCGCGGCCGCGCCGAGCTTGCGCGCGCATCCCACCATGGCGAGTGCCACCTCGGGACCAGGACAGGTGATCTCAAGCGAGGAGGAACGTCCGGGTTCCATGAGCGAGCCGCGGGCGAGGAACGCACCGCGCCAAATCGCCGCAGCCTCGGCCGTCCCCGAGGCGACGAGTACGGGGGGCAGACCGCGAATAGGACGGCGCAGTGAATCAACAAGACCGGTCAGGCGAGCGAGCTCGTCAGCCTTGTGGACAACTCGCACAACGTAGCGCTTGCCGCGTCGCAGGGATGATCCGGACACGACGACGACGGAGGATTCAGCGTTGTACAGCGCCTGCAGGTAGGTGCGCAGGCGCCGCGCAGCGACGGGCGAGTCGAGCTCAGCCTCGACGAGAATGCGACCGCCCACGAGGTGCAGACCGCCCGCGAAACGCAGGGTCGCGCTCACCTCGGCGGCCACCTCCGACGGCGTCGTGATGACGGCGCGCGCGAGCTCGTCCTTCATGTCAGATGTCAGAGACACGGGTTCTTCCTAGAGGGTGAAGTCGTTTGTCAACAGGCAACAGCTTCTAAGGTAACCACGTTTCAGGCTGTCCGACCTCACCAAGGAAGCCGTCGAATGCGTCACGCAATGCTGCGGCAAGGCGCAGCGGGTCGTGGTGCGGAGCCCCGTCACCCGTGCGGACCTGGCGCAGGAGAACGCGCGCGCCGAGCTCCTCGGCAGCGACGATCAGGTCATCGATATCATCGCATGCCGTGGGGTCAGCCACGACGACGTCGAGCTTGAGCATGGGCGCGTACTCGCGCAGGACACGCACGTGATCGGCGGTCGACATGAGGTCGGTTTCACCGCGTTGGCGTGCCAGGTTGAGCACGAGCGCGCGGTGCGCGTCCGTCGTTGCGAGTGCGCGGTTGATGTCGGGGACCAGCAGATGCGGAATGACCGACGTGTACCAGGAGCCGGGGCCCAGCACGACCCAATCGGCCTCGGAGATGGCGTCGGTAACCGCAGAAGGGACCTCGGGGGCTTCAGGCGTGATGCGCACGTGCTCGACGGTACCGGGGGCGACAGCAACCTTCGATTGGCCGGACACGACGTAACGACGTCCACCGTCGTTCATGTCCGCCTCGATATCAATGGGCGTCGTCGACATGGGCAGGACCCGCCCCTGTGCCCCGAGGAGCCGACCAACCCAGTCGAGGCCCTCAACCGGATCGTCGAGGAGCTGCCACAGGCCAGAAATCAGCAGGTTGCCGAGCGCATGGCCGTTGAGCGGGCCGCTCGTATCCAGACGCAGCTGCATGACGTCACGCCACGTCAAGCCCCACTCGGATTCCTCACATAGCGACGCCAACGCCATACGCAGGTCGCCGGGAGGCAGGATCGGCATCTCCTGGCGCAGACGGCCGGAACTACCACCGTCATCGGCGACAGTCACGACTGCCGTGAGCGCGCGGGTGATGTGGCGCAAAGCCCGCAGGGTTGCGGACAAGCCATGTCCGCCGCCCAGGGCGACGATGTTCTGGCCGGATTCTCCACGTTGAACCCAGCCGGCTGCATCAAGATAGGGCATCAGTCTCTCCCAATGTCACGGTGCATCACGCGAACCGTGTATCCGCGTGTGCGCAGGCGCTTGGCGATCGCCTCGGAGCAAGCAACTGAGCGGTGCTTTCCGCCCGTGCATCCGACGGCAATCGTGACGAATGGCTTCAATTCTGCCAGATAGCCGCTCAGCATGGGAGCCAGTAGGTCCGCATATCCGAGAGCAAAATCGCGTGCGCCCGGCTGAGAGAGCACGTAGTCGGCGACGGCTTGGTCCCTGCCCGTGAGATGACGCAGCTCGTCCACCCAGTACGGGTTCTTGAGAAAACGCACGTCAACGACGTGATCGGCGTCGAGGGGCAGCCCGTGCTTGAAACCGAACGACTCGACCGTCACCTGCAGGGGGCGCTCCTCCCCCGCCACGATATCGCGGATACGCCGGGTCAGATCGTGGACACTCATGGTGGAGGTGTCGATGACTTCGTCGGCGGCGCGGCGCAGTGGCGCAAGAAGACGCATTTCGGCCTTGATACCGTCCATGAGCGTGCCTGCACCCTGGAGGGGATGGGGACGACGGTTGGATTCGTAGCGGCGCACGAGGGTCTGGGGGCTGGCCTCGAGAAAGATAATGCGGTAGGCGATGCCCGCGCCCTTGAGCTGCTCGAGTGTGGCGTCCAATGTGCGGAAGAAGGTGCGCGAGCGAACGTCTACGCCGACCGCCAGGCGGTGCACGCCGGCCGCGGGGTCATTCGACATCATGCCGACGAGAGCGGGCAGCATGGTCGGCGGCAGGTTGTCGACGACGTACCAATCCAGGTCCTCAAGCGCGCGAGCGGCACCGGTTCGGCCCGCTCCCGAGTAGCCGGTGATGATAAGGACTTCGTTAGAGGCGCGCGGCTCGTACTTGACACGGATCATGTCGCGCACGGCGATGCCCTCGGGAACCGTGGGAGGGTTCTCCTCGTTCATCGACGAGGCCTGGGCCTGGCGCTCATCGCGGTCGTCCGTGGGTGTGTGGTCGGGCATGGCGTCCTCCTGACGGGTGGGCTGGGCTGATGGGTGGGAGCGGTTACGCGCAAGGCGCGGGGGCCTCGTCGATGGAGATGCCTGCGGCGGCACGTCTGGCGATGACTCGCGCTTCCTTCGGCGTGCTCGCGGTAGCGGCGACCACGCCGACGCGCCTGCCGGCGCGGCTGATGGGCTTGCCGAAGATGCGCACGATGTCGGCGGTGGCCAGGGCATCGGCCACGCCGTTGTAGACGGGCGCGTCGATGGCGCTGGTTGATTTGACGACGGCAGAGGCGCCGGGCGTCTTCTGCGTAGTCGAGACGGGCAGGCCGAGGATGGCACGCGCGTGCAGTTCAAACTCGGACTGTGCTTGCGTCACCATCGTCACCATGCCGGTGTCGTGGGGGCGGGGCGAGAGCTCGGAGAACCAGACCTCATCGCCACGCACGAAGAACTCGACGCCGAAGATGCCCAGGCACGGGCCGTTTCCGGCCTCGGCGAGGGCGTCTGTGACGGCCTTTGCCATCGAACGGGCGGCGCCGAGGGCTGCCTCGCTCATGACCATGGGCTGCCAGGATTCGACGTAGTCGCCGCCCTCCTGGAGGTGCCCGATGGGCGCGCAGAAGGTCGTGATGACGCTCCCCGACGCGGCGTCCCAGGAGCGCACGGTGAGCAGCGTGATCTCGTAGTCGAAGTCGACGCCTTCTTCGACGATGACGACGCCGGTCGTCGCGCGAGCGTCTTCCTCTGCGTGGGCCCAGGCGGAGGCGGCCTGCTCGGGTCCTGTCACGCGGGACTGGCCGTGCCCTGAAGAGGACATGGTCGGCTTGACGAAGGCGGGGTATCCGACCTCGTCGAGAGCGGCGGCCAGCTCTTCCTCGCTGCGTGCGAATCGGAATGCGGAGGTGCGCACGCCGGGCAGGGATGCAGCGAGCGTGCGGATGCGCTGGCGATCCATCGTGGCCTGGACGGCGAAGGCGTTGGGAACGACGCGCACGCCGCGATCCTCACACGCGCTCAGTTCATCCGTCGCGATGGCCTCGACTTCGGGAACAATGAGGTCGACATCGACGCCGTTGAGCACTGCACGCAAGGCCTCGGGGTCACTCATATCGACAACACGAGACTCGTCCGAGACCTGCATGGCGGGGGCATTCGGGTAGGAATCACATGCGATGACGGTGCATCCGTAGCGCTTCAGAGCGATCGTCACTTCCTTACCAAGTTCGCCCGATCCAAGCAGCAGCACGCGCGCCGGCAGCGGCACGGGAAGCGTCAATGTCATGGTGTGTCCTCCCTCGACGATGTCGCAAGCCTATCGCGAATCGTGTGCGCGAGACCGAGTCCCACGCCCTTGACCTCGGCAATGTCCTCCACGGATGCCTCACGGATCCGCTTAACGGAGCCGAAATGTTTCAGGAGCGCGGTCTGACGGGCAGGTCCAAGCCCTGGGATGGAATCGAGCACCGAGCGCCGCTGGGCCTTCGAACGCCGCTTGCGATGCTTCGTGATCGCGAAGCGGTGGGACTCGTCGCGCAGGTACTGCAGGAGGTAGAGCGCCTCCGAGGTGCGTGGAAGGATGAGCGGGAACTCCTCACCAGGGATCCATACCTCTTCAAGCCGCTTCGCCAGTCCCACGACGGGCACGTCCGCACCCACAGCGTCCAGAGAGGCTCGCGCGGCATTCACCTGCGGGAGGCCACCGTCCACGACGACCAGGTCGGGGCGGTAGGAGAAACGTTTCGGGCGCCCCGTCGTCGCGTCGATCGGACCGGACGCATAGGCGACGCCGTCCTCGTCCTCTCCTTCGACGCCCACTTCCTCGGCCAGCAGTCGCGAAAAGCGCCTGGTGAGGACTTCGTTCATCGCGCTCGTATCATCTGGCGTACCACTGCCGTCTTCGCCGCGGATGTTGTAGGTGCGGTAGGCGTCTTTGCGCGGCATGCCGTCCTCGAAAACCACCATCGACGCGACCTGGTTCTCACCACCCGTGTGCGACACGTCGTAGCACTCGATGCGCAGAGGTGCTGCCGGCAGATCAAGGTTCTCGGCGAGCTGCTCGAGCGCCTTCGAGCGCGCCGTAATGTCGCCCGCCCGCTTCGTGCGGTGCAGGGCCAGGGCATGCCGGGCATTCTCCGTCACCGTCTCCATGAGCTGAGCCTTCGGACCTCGTTGAGGCACGTGCACAGACACGGACGCGCCGCGCACCTCCCTCAGCCAGCGCGCAATCGTCTCCTTCTCCTCTGGCTCGACGGAAACGAGCACCTCACGCGGGATCGCCGATGTGGGCGTGTGCGCGATGTCGTCAACGCTGACGGCCGCCACCTTTTCCGCTGTGCCTGCCCCGGCCTCGTCAGGCGAGGCCGAGGAATACACCTGCTCCAGGAGGCGGGACATCAGGGCGGCGTCATCCGCCCCGTCGACGCGCTCGATCACCCAGCCGCGCGTGCCTCGAATACGCCCGCCGCGCACATGGAAGACGTGTACCGCCGCGTCCAGGTCATCGCTGACGAGAGAAAACACGTCCGCGTCAGAGCCATCATCCAGCACGACCGCGTTGCGCTCCAGCACCGTACGCAGTGCCACCACATCATCGCGCAGCTTCGCCGCACGCTCGAAGTTCAGCTCCGCCGACGCCTGGCGCATCTGCTCTTCCAGGTCACGGATGATGGGACCCGTCCGTCCCTCCATGAACTGACACAGGCCCTCTGCAAGCTCGCGATGCTCCTCCATCGAAATGCGCCCCACACACGGCGCCGCACACTTATCGATGTAGCCGAGCAGGCACGGACGTCCCTGTGCCTTCGCCCGCTGGAACACGCCCGCCGAGCATGATCGCATCGGGAACACTCGCAGGAGCTGATCGATCGTTTCGCGAATCGCCCACACCTGCGTGTACGGACCAAAGTAGCGCGACACCGCGCGCTTGCGCTCACGCGTCACCTGCACCCGGGGGAAACGCTCCCCCATCGACACCGCCAGGTACGGGTAGGACTTGTCGTCCTTAAACATAACGTTGAAGCGCGGATTAAATTCTTTAATCCACGTGAACTCCAGCGTGAGCGCCTCCACCTCGGAGCGCACAACGGTCCACTGGACGGCGCTCGCGGTCGTCACCATCTGCTGGGTGCGCGGATGCAGATTCGCCAGGTCCTGGAAGTAGTTCGTGAGACGATTGCGCAGATTTTTGGCCTTGCCGACGTAGATGACGCGGCCCTGCGGGTCGGAGAATCGGTAGACGCCCGGCAAGGTCGGAATATCTCCCGTGCGGGGTCGGTACGTCGAAGGATCAGCCACGCTCCCAGGGTACGAGGCCGGGGCTGGGTGCGCCCGATGCCCACCGCGGGCGTGCTCTATGTCATGAAACCTTTGAATATTGAAACCAATACGCGCAGCTGCCACCTGTGGGCATATACTGAACTTGGTTGCGAATTGACCCATTCTTGACCAATGAGTACAGCTCTCCCACAAAGAAGGACGTTCATGTTCACCTCCACCCAAGAGGTCGCAGACTTTATCTCCGAGCAGAACATTGAACTCGTCGACGTGCGTTTCTGCGACGTCCCCGGGGTTCAGCAGCACTTCACGATCCCCGTGAGCGAATTCTTGGACGCCGCATTGTCGGACGGCCTGATGTTCGACGGCTCATCGGTGCGCGGCTTTACCGCGATCCACGAGTCCGACATGAAGCTCATCCCGGACATCTTTTCCGCGTTCGTTGACCCGTTCCGCGATCGCAAGACCCTGGTCGTTAACTTCTCGATTGTCGACCCCTTCACGGATGAGCCTTTCTCGCGCGACCCGCGCCAGGTGGCTGCGAAGGCCGAGGCCTACCTGCGTTCGACCGGTATCGCAGACGAGTGCTTCATCGGTGCCGAAGCCGAGTTCTATCTCTTCGATGACGTGCGCTACCAGGTCAGCCCCCACAACACCTTCTTCTCCGTCGACTCCCCCGAGGCGTACTGGAACACCGGTCGCGTCGAAGAGGGCGGCAACATGGGCTACAAGGTGGCCGTCAAGGGCGGTTACTTCCCTGTCTCCCCCGCCGACAAGTACGCGGATGTGCGCGACGAGATGAGCCGCCTCCTCGAAGAGGTCGGCCTGACGATCGAGCGCGCCCACCACGAGGTCGGCTCGGGCGGCCAGCAGGAGATCAACTACCGCTTCGCAACGCTGCAGACCGCGGCGGACGATATGATGAAGTTCAAGTACGTCATCAAGAACGCCGCCCTTGAATTCGGCCATTCAGCGACCTTCATGCCCAAGCCACTGTTCGGAGACAACGGCTCGGGTATGCACACCCACATGTCGCTATGGAAGAACGGCGAGCCCCTCTTCTACGACGAGCGCGGCTACGGATCCCTGTCCGACACGGCCCGCTGGTTCATCGGCGGCCTGCTCGAGCACGCTCCCGCGCTCCTCGCCTTCACGAACCCGTCGGTGAACTCCTTCCGCCGCCTGGTTCCCGGTTTTGAGGCTCCGATCAACCTCGTGTACTCGGCGCGCAACCGCTCCGCGTGCATCCGCATCCCCGTCACGGGCACCTCCCCCAAGGCCAAGCGCGTGGAGTACCGCGTGCCTGACCCCAGCGCGAACCCCTACCTGGCGTTCTCCGCGTGCCTCATGGCGGGCATCGACGGCATCAAGCGCCGCATCGAACCGGCCGCGCCGATCGACAAGGACCTGTACGAACTGCCCCCGGCCGAGTACCAGGACATCGCGAAACTGCCGAGCTCCCTCGAGGCCGCCCTCGACGCACTGCGCGAGGACCACGAGTTCCTCACCGAGGGCGACGTCTTCACGCAGGACCTGATCGACACCTGGCTCGAATACAAGGAGACCAAGGAGGTCGCCCCGATGCGGGCCTACCCGCACCCCTTCGAGTACGAGCTCTACTACGACCTGTGATCTAATCGTCACTCAGCGGCCCCCGCCCCGATTATGGGGCGGGGGCCGCGCCATACCCAGTAGACTCACAACGGACCTGTTGTTCAGTCTTTGAACCGATACCCGGGAGGACACGATGAAGCGCATGCGCGATGGCTCGTACACGATCAAGCCGACGTACAAGGTCGGCGACCACGACATCGTGCCCGACATGCTGGCTAAGCGCTCCCTCACTCACCCGCACCAGGTGTGCGTCGAGCAGCGTTCCTCCGTCGGTTCCACCCGCTCTCTGACCGCCGCTGAGCTCCAGCGTCAGGTCGAGTACACCGCCTGCGGGCTCATCGGCCTCGGCGTGCAGGCTGGAGACGCTGTGGCGATCCTGGCCCCGACCTCGTACGAGTGGCTCCTCCTCGATCTGGCACTGCTCTCGATCGGCGCGATCACCGTCCCGATCTACGAGTCCGACTCCGCCGCCCAGATCGAGCACATCCTCACCGACGCGCACGTGACCCGCGTTTTCACCGCTACGACACAGCAGGCCGAGCTCGTGGGCTCTGTTGCCCCCGGGCATACCGTCGCCATCGATTCCTTCGATCGCGGCGCACAGCGCATGATCGCCCGCGCAGCCACCGGCATCACCATTGAGAACGTTGAGCAGCGCCGCGCCACCATCTCGTCCTCGGACATCGCAACCATCATCTACACCTCGGGCACAACGGGTAGCCCCAAGGGCGTGGCCCTCACGCACGCGAACTTCATCGCAACCGCTCAGGGTGCTCGCCAGGTCCTTGGCGAGGTCATCGACTCACCCGAGACCCGCCTGCTGCTCTTCCTCCCCGTCGCGCACGTGCTCGCCCGCCTCGTCATGCACGTGATCCTCTCCGGCCAGGGCGTGCTCGGCTTCTCGCCCAACATCAAGAACCTGCTGCCGGACATCCAGGCCTTCAAGCCCTCCGTGCTTCTCGTCGTTCCTCGCGTCCTCGAGAAGGTCTACAACGCTGCGTCCTCGAAGGCGGGCGGCGGCATTAAGGGCCGCATGTTCGCGTGGAGCGCCAAGCAGGCGCGAACATACTCGATCGCCTCCGAGAAGACCTTCGGACCCGGTATCTTCAAGAAGATGCGCCACGGCATCGCCGATGCGCTCGTCCTGAAGAAGATTCGCGCGATCCTCGGCCCCAACCTGCGCTACATCGTCTCCGGCGGCGCACCCCTGGCCACCGATCTCGCGCACTTCTACGCCGGCATGGGCATCACCCTCATCCAGGGCTACGGCCTATCCGAAACGACAGGCCCGATTGCCGTCCAGCACATCGGCAAGAACCCCGTGGGTGGCGTCGGCCTGCCCCTGCCCGGCAACTTCATCACAATCGCCAAGGACGGGGAGATCCTCGTGCGCGGCCAGTCCGTCATGCCCGGCTACTACCATCTGCCCGAGCAGACCGCTGAGGTCATGCCCGACGGCAAGTGGTTCCACACCGGTGACCTGGGTGCCATCGACCGCAAGGGACAGCTGACCATCACCGGCCGCAAGAAGGAACTCATCGTCACCGCGGGCGGCAAGAACGTCTCCCCCGAGGTCCTCGAGGACTCCCTCGCCACGCACCCCCTCATCGCCAACGTCATCGTCGTGGGCGATCAGCGCCCCTACGTCGGAGCCCTGTTCACGCTCGACGCCGACATGCTGCCCGACTGGCTTACCAAGCACGGTCTGCCACAGTGCTCGCCCACCGAGGCCGCCGAGCTGCCCGCCGTGCGCGAGTCCCTCGAGAAGGCCGTCGAACGCGCCAACAAGGCCGTCTCTCGCGCCGAGTCTATCCGCAAGTTCCGCATTATTGACGCCACCTTCACCGTCGCGAACGGCTACGTGACTCCCTCGATGAAGCTACGCCGACGCAAGGTGCTCGCCGACTACGCCCACGAGGTCGATGCACTCTACGGCGGCCCCGTCTCCGCCGAGCCGACGAAGAAGCGTGGTTTCTTCCACCGCTCCAAGAAGAACTGATTCCACCAACACAGCGCAGCGCGCTCACCCCACGAAAGGACCGCAATGACGGTACGCAGGCTCGCAGACGGCTCTTGGGAGTCGATCGCAACGCGAGAGGCCACCGAGGACATGAACCTGCCGAAGATGCTCCACCAGCGCGTGGCATCTCACCCCGGGCAGGTCGCGATTGAGCGGCGTTCCAACGTCGGCGCGTGGCGTCCCGTCACCATGGAGACGTTCCTGGGCGAAGCCGACTCGATTGCGCGCGGCCTGATCGGCATGGGCCTCGAGGCCGGCGAGCACCTAGCGATCCTGGCGCCCACGTCCTACGAGTGGGCGCTCATCGATGTGGCCGCACTGTCCTGCGGCGCCATCACCGTGCCGATCTACGAGACGGATTCCGCCTCTCAGATCGCGCATATCCTTGCTGATGCAGACGTACGTATCGTCATCACGGCCACCACCCAGCAGGCCGAGCTGGTCGAGTCCGTGCGCACCGAGGGCGTCCGCCATATCCTCTCCCTCGACAGGGGTGCCGAGCGCGTCCTGACCGGCGCCGCACAGGGCGTCACGGTCGAACAGGTGCGCGAGCGCACCGACGCCGTGACGCTTCGCGACGAGGCGACGGTCATCTACACCTCCGGCACGACGGGCATGCCCAAGGGCGTTGTCCTCACGCACGGCAACTTCATTTCGCCAATGCTGCAGGCCTACGACTTCCTGCCCGTGCTCATCAACGATCCAAAGTCGCGTTCCCTGCTCTTCCTGCCGGTCGCGCACGTGCTTGCGCGCTTCGTCATGTACTGCCTGCTGGCAGGCCAGGGCGTGACAGCCTTCTCCCCCGACACTCGTAATCTCGTCAACGACATCGCGACATTCAAACCGACGATGCTCCTCGTGGTTCCGCGCGTCATGGAGAAGGTCTATAACGCTGCCTCCGCGAAGGCCGGTGGCGGCGCGAAGGGAAGAATCTTTGCTTGGGCTGCCAAGCAGGCCCGTGCCCTGTCTGCGGCCACCGCCTACGTGGATTCTCCCCTACCCGAGTCTGCCGTCGCGGGTCCTGGCCCCGACACCACACCTATCCCCGATGCTTCCGCGACGCCCTCCCCCGGTCCGTCGACCGCGCTGAAGCTGCGCGGCCGCGTCGCCGACGCGCTTGTCTTGAAGAAGGTCCGCGCGGTGCTCGGGCCGAATCTGCACACCATCATTTCGGGTGGCGCGCCCCTGGCACCTGACCTGGCAAACTTCTATCGCGGCCTGGGCATCACGCTCCTGCAGGGCTATGGCCTCTCCGAGACGACCGGACCGATCTCCGTGGAGACCCCACAGGACTTCCCGCCGGATTCGGTGGGCTTCCCCTGGCCCGGCAACCGCATGAAGATCGCTCCCGACGGCGAGCTGCTCGTCCAGGGCATCTCCGTCTCGAAGGGCTATCACAACCTGCCCGAGGCCACGGCCGAGGCCTACGTCGACGGCTGGTTCAAGACCGGCGACCTTGCATCGATCGACGACCGCGGTCACCTGCGCATCACGGGCCGCAAGAAGGAACTCATCGTCACTGCGGGCGGCAAGAACGTCTCCCCCGAGGTCTTGGAGGAGTCTTTGTCGACGCACCCGCTCATCGCGAACATCATCGTGGTAGGCGACAACCGCCCCTACATTGGTGCGCTCATCGCCCTCGACACGGAGATGCTGCCCGAGTGGCTGTCCCGTCACGGTCTGCCGGTTGTGGATGCGGCGGAGGCGGCGGGCTTGCCGCAGGTGCGTGATTCGTTGGAGAAGGCGATTGCTCGGGCGAATATGGCGGTTTCCCGAGCTGAATCGATTCGGCGCTATCGGATCGTCAACGCGGCTTTTACGGTCGAAAACGGCTACATGACGCCGTCGCTGAAGTTGAAGCGTAGCCGCGTCCTGGCCGACTACGCAGACGAGGTCGACGCCCTGTACGCGTCGGGCGAGGCTGCGAAGAACCAGGAGTAGCCCGGCGACCTGCCAGGGGATCCCGATCCGACGAAACGGCTCCGACCTCGTGACATACGAGGCCGGGGCCGCTTCGTGTATGGAATGTCTCCTAGTCCCGACTGTTGCGACCGGCGACAAACGCGCAAAATAGCGCGAGTAGGACTGCGACGCCAGCGACCGGCAGCGGAATCCAATAAGCCAGACGGTAGGCAAACTCCATGATGGCTGCTACGACCAGGCCAACGAGCAGGAACAGGTGGAATGCGCGCGACCACGCAAAACCGCCGGAACTGTCTTTCCACAGGGACGCGAGCGTGATCAGCACGAAGGTACCCGCGAGAATGTAAAGCGCACCGACCATCGACATCTGCCACGTGTGTCGGGCCTCAGCCTGCGCAAGCACACACATACTAAGGTTTCCAATGCCCGCCACAAAGCCGCACGAGAGCCCGAAGACACGTGATCTCCCGGCCGAACGCGCCATAAGAGCCTGCACCGTGATGACAACAGAAACGCCGATCAGTAAGAGAACGATCAGGTGGACCCATCCGGGCCAGTAGTACATGTGGCCGAAGTAGCGCATGGGTCCATCCTAACCGTTTCCGCTACTGGGCTGCGGCGTCGCGCGCGGCCTCCTTCGCGAGGACCTCCGCCAGGTACTGGCCCGTAAAGGACTCCTTCACCGTCGCGACCTCCTCGGGCGTTCCCTGCGCGACGACTGTGCCGCCGCCAGCGCCACCCTCGGGCCCCATATCGATGATCCAGTCGGCGCTCTTGATGACGTCCAGGTTGTGCTCGATGACAATCACCGTGTTGCCCTTGTCGGCCAGGGATTGCAGCACCAGGAGGAGCTTGCGGATATCCTCGGAGTGCAGGCCCGTCGTGGGCTCGTCGAGCACGTACACCGTGCGTCCGGTCGAGCGTCGCTGCAGTTCCGACGCCAGCTTCACGCGCTGTGCCTCGCCGCCCGACAGAGTCGTAGCGCTCTGACCGAGGCGCACGTAGCCCAGGCCCACCTCGACGAGCGTGTTGAGGTGACGGGCGATGCGCGAGATCGGCGCGAAGAACTGCGCGGCCTCGGCGATCGGCATGTCGAGCACGTCGGCGACGGTCTTGCCCTTGTACTCGACCTCAAGGGTCTCGCGGTTATAGCGGGCACCGTGGCAGACCTCGCAGGGCACGTACACGTCGGGCAGGAAGTTCATCTCGATCTTGAGCGTGCCGTCGCCCTTGCAGGACTCGCAGCGTCCGCCCTTGACGTTGAAGGAGAATCGTCCCGGGCCGTAGCCGCGCACCTTCGCCTCTTGCGTCTCGGCGAACAGCTTGCGGATCTGGTCCCACACGCCCGTGTAGGTCGCCGGGTTCGAACGCGGCGTACGGCCGATCGGGCTCTGGTCCACGTGCACGACCTTGTCGAGCTGCTCGATGCCCGTGATCGTGCGGTGACGGCCGGGCACCATGCGCGCACCGTTGAGGCGCGAGGCCAGGGTGTGGTACAGGATGCCGTTGACCAACGTCGATTTACCGGAACCGGACACACCGGTCACGGCAGTCAGGACACCGAGCGGGAAGGACACATCGACGTTCTTCAGGTTGTTTTCGCGCGCGCCCTTGACGGTCACGACGCGCTTCTTGTCGATTGGGCGTCGCGTCGGCGGCAGGACGATGCGGCGTTTGCCGGACAGGTACTGGCCGGTCAGCGACTTGCGGTTCTTGAGCAGCTCCGAGAGCGGGCCCGAGTGGACGACCCAGCCACCGGTTTCGCCCGCGCCGGGACCGATGTCGACAATCCAGTCGGCTGCCTCCATCGTCTCCTCGTCGTGTTCGACGACGATGAGTGTGTTGCCGAGATCGCGCAGGCGCTCGAGGGTGGCGATGAGCTTGCGGTTGTCTCGCTGGTGCAGGCCGATCGAGGGTTCGTCGAGCACGTACAGGACGCCGACGAGGCCGGAGCCAATCTGCGTCGCCAGGCGGATGCGCTGGGCCTCGCCACCCGACAGCGTGCCAGCGCCACGTGACAGCGTCAGGTAGGTCAGACCGACGTCAACGAGGAAGGCCAGGCGAGCCTCGATCTCGGTGAGGATGGGCGCGGCGATCGAACGGGCGCGCGTTTCGAGCTCGACGTCCGCGAGGAATGCGCGAGCGTCCGCGATCGACATATCGGACAGCTCCGCGATCGACTTGTCGCCGATGCGCACGGCGAGAACCTCGGGCTTGAGGCGCGCACCGTGGCACGTCGGGCACGGAATCTCGCGCATGTAGGAGTCGAGCTTCTCTGATACTGCCGCAGATTCGGTCTCTGCGCGCTTACGCTCAATGTACTTGACCGCACCCTCGAAGCCCGTCGAGTAGGAGCGCTCGCGACCCCAGCGGTTGCGGAACTTGACGGTGACCTCGTAGTCCTTGCCGTACAGAATGGCGTCCTTGACCTTCTTCGGCAGCGACTTCCAGGGCGTCCCCATCGCGAAGCCCAGCTCCTTGGAGAGGGATTCGAGGAGCTTCTTGTGGTACTTGAAGTTCGAGTTCCAGGGGATGACTGCGCCGTCGGCGAGGGAGAGTTCCTCGTCGGGAACCACCAGCTCGGGGTCGACCTCGAGGCGGAAGCCGAGGCCCGAGCAATCCGGGCAGGCACCATAGGGTGCGTTGAAGGAGAAGGTGCGCGGCTCGATCTCGTCGAGCATCAGCGGGTGGTCGTTGGGGCACGCGCGTTTTTCGGAGAAGCGGCGGCGGCGCTCGGGATCGTCGGCATCCAGGTCGACGCAGTCGATGACGACCAGGCCGTCGGAGAGGCGCAGCGCGGTCTCGACGGAGTCGGTGAGGCGCTGACGCATTCCTTCGCGCACGACGAGGCGGTCGATAACGACCTCGATCGTGTGCTTCAGCTTCTTCTCCAGCTTGGGCGCGGTCTCGAGGCGAACCATCTCATCGTCGATGATCGCTCGCGTGTAGCCTTCGGAGCGCAGCTCGTCGATGAGGTCCTGGTACTCTCCCTTACGACCGCGCACGACCGGGGAGAGCACCTGGAAGCGCGTGCCCTCGTCCATGATTCGAACTCGGTCGACGATCTGCTGGGGAGTCTGGGCCTGAATGCGAGCGCCACACTCGGGGCAGTGCGCCACGCCCGCGCGGGCGTAGAGCAGACGCAGGTAGTCGTGGATCTCCGTGATTGTGCCGACGGTCGAGCGCGGGTTGCGCGATGTCGACTTCTGGTCGATGGAGACGGCGGGTGACAGGCCTTCGATAAAATCGACGTCGGGTTTGTCCATCTGCCCGAGGAACTGGCGCGCGTAGGAGGACAGCGATTCCACGTAGCGGCGCTGTCCCTCGGCAAAAATCGTGTCGAAGGCGAGGGATGATTTACCGGAGCCCGACAGGCCGGTGAAGACGATCATGGAGTCGCGGGGCAGCTCAAGGCTGACGTCCTTGAGGTTGTGTTCGCGGGCACCCTGAATAATTAGCTTGTCATGCACCCTTCGATACTATCCGCCATCTAGGCAAATGCCGGGATCAGGGCTAGTGTTATGCGTATGGCTTACTACGCAGTCGAATACGTGTACAACCCGTCGATGACCGAGACGATGGACGAGGTTCGTCCGACGCACCGCGCGTTCCTGTCCGGCCTGCTCGAGCAGGGGATCAACATCGCGTCCGGTCCCCTCGTTGGCGAGATCCCCGGCGCCCTGATCCTCATCAACGCCGAGAACCAGGCCGACGTCGAGCGCATCCTGAACGAGGATCCCTTCTACGTCGCCGAGGTCATCCAGGCGCGCCTCATTCGCGAGTGGAACCCCGTCATTCGGGCGTTCTGACTGATACAGACGAACGAGGCCGGAGCTGGGGAAAAACCCGGCACCGGCCTCGACTCGTATCGAGTGTTCTCAGCCCTCCAGGGAGCGCTTGAATTGGCGCGCGTAGAAGATGCGCTGGGCGACCTCGATGAGGACAGCGGCGCACGCGCCGACGCAGGCGATCACGAGCCACTCGTATCCGGTGGGCGCCACCATCGAGAAGAAACCGCGCGCCGGCGGCAGCAGGACGCCGCCCACGGTCGCGGAGATGACGCTGACCAGGAGCACCCACTTCCACGTCGACAGCGGTCGCGAGGTGATCACGAGCAGCCAGATGGCCCCCAGCATGAGGGAGAGAATCGCAGCGGTGGACTCGCGCGCCTGCGGCGGGCCGTCAACAATGCCGAAAGCGGTGAGGGCGGCCGCAGCCAAAATGATGCCCGTCGGCATCGCGAGCGACAGCGTGCGCTTCAGGAAGCCGGGCACGTAGCGGCGCGGGTTCGGCCACAGGGCCAGGAAGAATGCGGGGATACCGATGGTCAGCGAGTCGATGTAGCTGAACTGGCGCGGCAGGAACGGGTAGCGCCAGCCGACCAGGGCGGTCACGATGACGAGGACAGCGGCGTAGGTGGTCTTCGCGAGGAACAGCGAGGATACGCGCTCCATGTTGGCGATGATGCGGCGGCCTTCCGACAGGACACCCGGCAGGACGGAAAACTTCGAGTCGACGAGGACGATCTGCGCAACAGCCTTCGTAGCCTGCGTGCCGTTGCCCATCGCGATACCCAGGTCGGCATCCTTGAGCGCGAGCGCATCATTGACGCCATCGCCGGTCATGGCGACGCAGTGCTCCCGCGCCTGCAGTGCTCCGACCATCGCGCGTTTCTGCTCGGGTGTCACGCGTCCGAAGACATCGTGGTTCTCAATCGCGTCGATAAACGCCTCTGAGGTCAGGTCCTCGGGGAGGTCTCGCGCATCCATGAGGCGTGCGGGCGAGCCGTCGGGCGCGGTGAGGCCTGCCTGCGCGGCGAGCGCACCGACCGTCGTCGGATTGTCGCCCGAAATGACGCGCACATGCACGCCCTGCGAGCGGAAGTAGTCAAGGGTCTCTGCAGCGTCGGGACGCAGGTCCTCCTCGAGGACCACGAGGGCAGCCACCGCACGGTTGACGGGTAGCTCATCATTGACGACGGCCTCATCAGCGCGAACCAGCGCAACGACGCGGGAACCTTTCTGCGCGATGCCACGCACCGTGGCCAGGTGCTGCGCGTTGTCATCCGAGGCCTCGTCGATGACGAACTCGGGGGCACCCAGAATCCAGGACTCGCTCTCACTCCCCCACGCGCTCCACTTGCGGGCCGAGGAGAAGGGCACAGACCACTCGATGCGCTCGGCTGCCCCGGCTTGCGCGTCGTCGCCCAGGTGCTGCCAAATCGCCTCCGCTGTTGCGTTGGTTTGGTCGCTCGCGGAGCTCGCCAGCGCACGAAGGACCACGGCCTCGTCGCCCGAGACCACTTCGACGCGACGCACGCGAATGCCACCGGTGGTCAGCGTGCCCGTCTTGTCGAGGCACAGACAGTCCACGCGCGCGAGCACCTCGACAGCGGGAAGTTCCTGAACGAGCACACCGCGGCGTGCCAGCGTCGCCGAGCCGATCGCGAAGTTCATCGACGTCAGCAACACGAGGCCCTGCGGGATCATGCCGATCACGGAAGCGACCGACAGCACGAGGGCCTCACGCCAGTCTCCCCCGTGTCCGCCAGCAATGCGATTCTGCGAGTAGAACGTCAGGACGACAATCGGGAGCAGCATCACCGAGACGACCTGCAGCACCCGGTTGATCGAGGTCTGGATCTCAGAGACCGTCCGCGTAAATGCACGAGCCTGCTCAGACAAACCCTGTGCATAGACCCGCTCGCCGACCGCCGTGGCAACCATGCGCCCCGAACCCGCGACGACGCTCGTGCCCGCCAGGAGCTGATCGCCCTGCTTCTTCTTCACGGGGCGAGACTCGCCGGTCAGCAACGATTCGTCGATCTCCAGACCTGCCGAGGAGAGCACCGTACCATCTACGCTGACCTGGTCGCCGAGCGTCAGATCGATGACGTCGTCGAGAACAACATCTCGTGCCGGGACAACGTGCAGCGTGCCATCGCGCAGGACACTCGCCTGCGGAGCATCGACGATCGCAAGGGAATCGAGGGTGCGCTTGGCTCGCAGCTCGGAGACAATACCGATCACCGCGTTGATGATCATGACTCCTCCGAAGATCCCGTCACGCAGATCACCGAAAAGTAGCACGATGATCGACGCCGCGACGATAATGGCGTTGAACAGCGTCAACACGTTCTCTCGAATGATCGACGTCACCGAGCGAGAGGTACGATCCTTCACGCGGTTGACGGCGCCGCGCGCCATGCGCTCCGCAACCTCGGAGGCACTCAGGCCGTGCTCGTCGATACTCAGGCTCTCAGCGCTCACCGGCGCCCTCCTCATCCATCGCGCTGCGGATGAGCGACGCGACAACGGTGATCGCGAGGGTCACGACGATGACTCCCAGCGACACCGACACAGAAATTTCGGGGGCCCACTCGAAGCCGTGGCCCCCGTTGATGAACGGTAGCGTGTTAGCGTGCAGGGCCTCGAGAATCAGCTTGATTCCGATGAAGCTCAGGATGACGCCGAGGCCGTAGCCCAGGTACACGAGCTTGCCGAGCAGCGCGTCCACCAGGAAGAACAGCTGGCGCAGCCCCATCAGCGCAAACACGTTGCACGCGAACACGAGGAAAGCCTGTGAGGTGATGCCAAAAATCGCGGGGATAGAGTCGAAGGCGAACATCAGATCCGCCGAGCCAAGCGCCAAGACGACCACGAACAGCGGCGTCAGATAGGTGTGTCCACCGTGGCGATACAGCATGCGGTTGCCGATGAAACCATCCGTGATCGGCAGGACGCGACGCACGATGCGAATGAATGCACTCTCTTCATACTCCTCGTCGTCCTCCTCGCCCGTGATGGTCTCTTTAATTTGCGAGAAGGCCGTCCACAGGAGCCACAGTCCGAACAGGAAGAAGACCCAGGAGAAGCGAGCAACGAGCGCGGCCCCCAGAAGAATGAACACAAGGCGCAGCAGTAGCGCAATCACAATGCCGAACAGCAGCGCCTTTTGCTGATTTTCGCGCGGAACGCGGAAGGCCTTCAGAATCAGGATAAACACAAACAAGTTATCGACGGACAGCGACCATTCCATCGCCCAACCCGCGTAGAACTCCTGGGCGTAGAGCCACCCGTTGGTCAGCCAGACACCAACACCAAAAATGCCAGCCAAACCGACATAGAACAGGGTCCAGCGAGCGGCTTCGGCGGCCGTCGGGGGGTGCGGGTTACGGGCGTGCCCGAGGAAATCGAGCACGACCAAACCGATGGCAACGAGGGCGAGAATGCCCCACGCCCACGGATGAACAACCATGAGTACCTCTTAACTATCCAACGAGGAAATTTTAGCGCTCTCCCGCACTAAGCTCTTCTCACGCACGCCGTTTGCGAGAAACCGCGAGAGAGGCCACGACCGTGACGAGAATTGTCACCACGATAAAGCAGAGCGAGAACGCGATCGACGGCTCGGGGATGGCAGAAACCTCGTGACCGCCGTTAATGAAGGGCAGCTCGTTCGTGTGCAGCGCGTGGTTGATGAGCTTGAAACCGATGAAGCCGAGAATAGCGGCGAGGCCATAGTGGAGGAAGACGATACGATCCAGCAGGCCGTCGATGAGGAAGTAGAGCTGACGCAGGCCGAGCAGTGAGAATGCATTGGCAGCGAAGACCAGGTAGGCCTCCGAGGTCAGCGAGTAGATCGCGGGGATCGAGTCGACGGCAAACATGACGTCGGCAGTGCCGATCGCGATCACGCACAGGAGCATCGGTGTGATGTAGGTGCGGCCGCCGTGACGGTAGAGCATACGCGAACCGATGAAGCCATCGGTGACCGGAACAATCTTCGACACCCAGCGCACGATTGACGGCGGACGGTACTCGTCATCATCATCGTCGCCAGATCCTTCACGGACCTGACTGATCGCGGTCCACAGCAGCCATGCTCCGAAAAGGTAGAAGACCCACGAGAAGTTTTCGATGAGCGCGGCGCCCGCCAGGATGAAAAGAAGCCGCAACACGAGGGCGATGACGATGCCCGCCAGCAGGACCTCCTGCTGGTTCTTACGCGGCACGCGAAAAGAGGACAGGATGATGACAAACACGAAGAGGTTGTCAATACTGAGCGCTTTCTCGGTGATGTAACCGCCGAGGTACTCCTGGCCGTATTCCGGCCCCCACAAAGCCCAGACAATGCCACCAAAGATCAGGGCAATGGCGATGTAGGCGAGCGACCACCAGGCCGCTTCCTTCAGAGTGGGTTCGTGGGGGGTACGGACGTGGCCGACGATGTCGACAACGATCATGGTGA
>ERZ772986.10-NODE-10-length-149731-cov-6.647392_pt1 | contig 149731 bp, 147 predicted proteins | sample MGYA00511898_ERZ772986 | MGnify/ENA primary metagenome ERZ772986 (study PRJEB29015, sample SAMEA2737934) | human oral metagenome | biome: human oral; feature: human-associated habitat; material: dental | place: China | collected 2148 ... | reverse complement strand
CCCACCAACCCCAGAACCACAAAAGACCCCAGAACCAGCGACCAAACCAACATTAGCAACTTCTTTTCCCGGTTTCAAATCGGGAGCTTCCGAGCCAATCTTGATTCGAGTTGCCAAGCGAGCGTAGCAGACCTTGATCAACTCCGCAACTTGACAAGTTCGGTGCTGCTGTCATCGGGTGACCCCGCTTCAGGCAGCTCGATGAAATGTAGTCGCACTCCACTAAGGAGTCAAATCGGCTCGCGAAGCACCCTTACCAGAACTCAAAATGCCTAGTGAGAGGGCGAATTTGGCTGCCCGATGCGCGCAAGATCATGCGGCACGGCATCTCATCGGAGACCACGCGGCCTATGAGGCCCAAGATTTGAGGGAGCGATGCGCAAGTGACTACGTCGTCCTGGCCGGTCATCATCCAACGATTCGCAGAACTCAGTAGTGACGCATGCAGACTGCGCGTGACAGCCCAGTTGCCGGAATCCCAGCGCTTACTTACCGCGACTGTGGCATTGAGTGCCCAGGGCTGGGATGAGCGGCGGTCATGTTCTTCCCAGAATACTCACCTGTGTCGTCGTGACTGTTGAACGCCTGCGACTGAAATCTCACCCGGTCACAGGGAGGGATGCCGCTACCAGTGTGATCGGAAGCAGCGTCTTGTAGCCGGGAACCCATCGGCCCGTCGTTGCGAGGCCCACCCCGCGATCAGGTTGCGACCTTTCGCAACCTGGGTATCTAGCACCTCACGAAACCAGCCCGGCACACTGCTTGGCTGCCACAAGGTTTGAACCGGATGACAAGACCCACGAGGAATTGCCCAACCCAGGCCAAGCGAGGGTCTGTGATGCCTATCGCGCGATTGGTAGCCCCACTCCCCCTGTGGTAACGTGTCCCGTCGCGTGTGTGCAGGTTCCCTGATCACACGAACCCAGTGCCAACGAAGTAGAAGAGGCTGTAAAAGTGGCTAACATCAAGTCGCAGAAGAAGCGCATCCTGACCAACGCCAAGGCGACCGCTAGGAACAAGGCAGTCAAGTCCGAGCTGCGCACTCACATCCGTAAGTTCCGTGAGGCCGCTGCCGCCGGTGACGTGGAGAAAGCCCAAGAGTACGCGCGCATCGCCAACCGCGCCCTCGACAAGGCCGCTTCCAAAGGCGTCATCCACCGCAACCAAGCTGCGAACCGCAAGTCCGCTATCTCGATTCGCGCTGCCGCGCTCTGAACCGGGAGATACACCAGGCAAACCTCGAAGCGCCTCGATCCAACTGGGTGATCGAGGCGCTTTGACGTGCCCGAGAGATTTCTGCTCGCCACCTTGTTTGGCGACCCATGTGCGGTCAGCTGTAGGAATGCAGTTGGCACCGGTCATCCTGACGCGACCTATGGCGGAGTGACACCCGGCGATGCCCGCCGGAGCGCAGCCGTCGATTCAACGAGTCGTCTCAGCGTTTCCCACTTCTGGCCCTCTCCACAGACAGCATCATCTGTTCCAACGCGAAGTGGGCATTTGCTGCGCCGCCTTTGACCTGCTGGTCTGCATGGGCAACCGCCAGGATCGCCTCAGCCACCGCATCCGGGCGCCAGGAGCGCACATATTTCCGGAAGTCCTTCAGCTTCCACGGCGGAACGCCCACTTGACGTGCGATGTCACCATCGGGCATGGCGGAATTGTGCAGATCAAGGTACTTCCCCAGCGATCTAAGAGAGGAAGCCAGTGAGCTTGTGACCATGACCGGGGAACAGCCCGTGTCCAATGCCCAACGCAGCTTCTCCAGCCCCTCCCCGACCCGGCCAGCCATCACATCATCGGTCACCGCGAAGCTGGTCACCTCGGCCCTACCAGCGAAGAACTTACGGACAACCTCGACGGTGATCGTTCCACCCTCGTGATCCGATCCCAACTGCTCTAGGCCTGCCACGAGGGCCCGCAGGTCATTGCCCACCGCCTCAATCAGCCCGGTAATGGCCTCCTCATCGATCCGGATCCGCGCACGTCGGGCCTCCCTGGCCAAGAACCGCGGAAGTTCCCAGGGCTTCACCGGATCAGCCTTCTCAATGGATACTTTGGCTTTCCGCAACGCGTCCAGAACACCCCTTCCCCTGGATCCACCGCCATGCACCAGGACTAGGCATAGTTCGGGGTGGGGGGCTACGGCGGCGGCGGTCAACTGCGGGACGACCTCCGTGGGAATACTTGCCAGTTCCCGCACGACGACGATGGCATGGGGAGCGAACAGACTGCCCCCGATGATGTCCGAGAGCCTGCCGTCCACCAGGTCGGTCGCGTTGACATCGTTGAACTCCGACTCCGGTTGCTCTGCACGCGCAGCTGCAACCCTGCCTGCGACTACTCGATCCGACAGCAGTGATTCGGAGCCCAGCACCAGCAACGAGGTGCCGAAGACGGATTCACCAACCACATGAACATTGTGCCATCCACCATCGGTGGCTCTGTTCATTCCAGTGGTTGAAACCGTGGCAACGATGCTCGGCAACCAGCTGGCAACCATCAGCCGATCCTAGGGTGGAGCCGAGAGCCACAACAGGAGGATTCAATGACCATCGCACGGTTTTCCATGGGTGCTGGTGACCGTTTCGGTACCGAGGGAGCAGCTCAAGTCGCGGCATTCGAGAAAATCCAGGCAGACGGTGTCGAAGTGGACATCGTCTGGAACAAGTCCAACCGTGAGCACGTAACCGTTGGTACCACTCCCGCAGACCAGCGCGCAGCCGCCGAGGCCGCCATCGCCCGCACTGGGTATTCCCGCCCCTATTACATCGATGCTGACCACGTCGGGATGGACAACGTCGACTGGTTCATCGGGCACAGTAACTTCTACACCATTGATGTCACCAACTGCATCGGACGCTCGGCGACTCCGGAATCTGCTGCGGCATTCCGGGAGCGTTCCCAGCAGCTACTAGGCAGCTTCACTCCCGAAGGATCGAACCAGTCCATTGACATCACCCCGGAGGTACTGGATCGCTTCATCACCAAGTACCTGTTTGCGGTGGAGGAGGCCGGCCGCATCTACGAGCATGTAAAGGCCAGCGGTGCTGTCCTCGGCCATGTCGAGGTGGCGATGGACGAATCCCCCGAGACCCAGGGTCCCGATGATCTGTTCATCGTGCTGGCCGAGATCAAGCATCTGGGGATTCCGGCCGACACCGTCGCGGTGAAATTCCGTGGCAGGTTCAACAAGGGCGTTGACTACGTGGGGGATGTGGATGCCTTCCTGGAGGAGTTCCGCACCGATGTTGCGGTGATTGGTCACGCGATCACCGAGTTCGGGCTACACGAGAACCTCAAGATCTCGGTGCACACCGGTTCGGATAAATTCTCCCTCTACCCTGGCATGGGTCGTATCGTCCGGGAACTCGGCGCGGGCCTGCATCTGAAGACAGCGGGCACCTCGTGGCTGGAGGAACTCATCGGTCTCGCCGAGGCCGACGGTGAAGGGCTGGCCATCGCCAAGGATATTTACCGCATGGCCCACGAGCACAGGGAGGAACTGGTTGCTCCGTATGCCGACGTCATCGACATCAACTTCGCCGCACTGCCCTCCCCCGACGAGGTCGACGAATGGGACTCCAAGAAATACGTCGATACCTTGCGCCACGACCAGTCGAACCCATCTTACGACCCCAACGTGCGTCAGCTGCTACACGTCGGATACAAGATGGCGGCAAGGATGGGTGAGCGCTTCACCGATGCTCTTGAAATCTACCGTGCCGACATCGAACGCAATGTGACCGAGAACCTTTACGAACGTCATCTGAAGCCCTTGTTCCGCGCCGACTGATTTCGGCACCTGCTGATCATCAGTGCTCACCTGCGTGAGCAGCGCTTCTGTGGCGCAGCCCACGGTCATTTGGTGGTCGTGATTCCGGTCAGTCCGCAGGCAATAGCCACCGCCCCGTCGGTGTCGGTACGCAGCACCCGGGCGCCGGTGGCGCCAGCGGTTTCCAGGGCCCGTTTCGTGGGATGCCCATAATCGTTGTCGGCACCAACCTGGATGATTGAAACCTTAGGGCTCGCAGCCTCGACGAGTTCGATAACCTGCTTGGCTGAACCGTGGTGCGGGACCATGTAGACATCTACGTCCACCGGTCGCCTCTCCTCCAAAAGTCTGTTCTGCCCCGATATCTCAATATCACCGGTGACCAGCGTCGTCACCCCGCAGTTGGCGACTACCCCCACGATTCCGGCATCGTTTTCTGCGGCACTCTCCTCCGTGTCCTTGCCGACAGTGCCCGGAATCGGTCCGCTGGCCAGAGTCGTCCACTCAAGCTCACCGACGCGAACGACCTGGCCCGGCGTTGCAGGAGTCGGCGTAAGACCCAGGGTCCGCTCCACGATCAATCGGCTCTTTTCGTCGCCCACCATCACCATGCCCACCCGCCGGGTTGCTAATGCCTCCACACCCCCGATGTGATCGGCATGGGGATGACTGAGCACCAGCAACGGAACGAGGTCGATTGCCAGCGAGTCGAGACATCGGTCGAGGGCCTTCGAGTCCGGACCGGTGTCGACGAGCACCGCACTGTGATCGTCAACCCGGAACACTTGAGCAGATCCCTGCCCAACGTCGCAGGCAACCATGGACCACTGGCCGGGCCACCCGTATTGCGGGGGCGGAACCGCGACCCCCACCAGCATGATCGCCACGCTGACCAATGTCGTCCGACGACGCCCCAGGATGTGCGGCACTCCCCACTGCCCCAGCAGTAGGCAACCGGCGGCCAACAGCAGGAGAGCCGGCGCGGATGCGGGCCATCGCCAACTGGCGCCGGGAGCATCCGCCAGCAACCGCGAGGCGAGCAGAACAGGTTGCACGCACCACCCCGCACACCAGCCGATAAGCCCGGCCAGTGGTGGGCAGACCAGGGATGTCACCGCAGCACATAGCCCCAGCACGGTGGCTGGGCCGATAAAGGGTCCCACGAAAAGATTCGCGATGACTCCAACCAGCGACACTTGCTCGGACAGCGCAGTGACCAAGGGTTGGGTGGCAAGCTGCGCGGCCAATGTGACGGTCACCGATTCCCGGATCCACGTCGGCATCCTTTCGGAGGCAGACTCGGCCCAGCCCGAGCCCCACCACACAATGCCTGCGGTGGCAGCCGCCGACAAAGCAAATCCCCATGACCGGGAGAGCCAGGGATCCAAGAAGAGCAGGATCACCACGGCCACGCACAGATCTCTCAGCGATCCTCCTCGGACGCGCCCCGTGCCCGTTGCCGTGAGGGCAATCAGCCCCATCACCGCTGCCCGCAGCACACTCGGCTCAGCGCGACAGGTGATGACGAAGACCACGGTCGCAATCATTGCAACGATCCGAAGCCACCACCCACGCACCCCGCAACCACGGGCTAGCCACCCGACGAAGAACAGAGTCAGCGAAAAATTTGACCCGCTGACCGCCAGCACATGGGTGAGTCCGGTGAGCCGGAAGTCCTCGACGATCCGCTCACCAAGCCCCGATGTGTCGCCGACCACCAAGGAAGGAACAAGTCCCGCCTGATCGGTGGGTGATCGGGACATTGCATCGACTAGGCCCCGGCGAAGGGCGTTGGACAGCCGGTGCAGTTCGTTAGGTTGCCCTACAGCGGTGATCTCTCCGATCACTTTGATCGAGCCCACCGATCTAGTTGCTGGCCGAGGAGCCCTGCCGATACCACTGATCTCCACTGCAGAGCCGACAGGAGGCAACTTGGTGTCCCCTGCGACGAGGATCTCCGCTGGCAGGTTGCCGCTCCATGTTCCGTCGGCACTGTGCACAGTGCTCAATTGCACTGCGACGAGTTGTGCACCTCCACGATGGGCGTCAAGGATGACCGGCTCCGAGCGCAGTCGGACCGTCGCATCGATGTGCGCCCCAGCTTCCATCCAAACCGCAGGCGGCGTTCTGGTAAGGACAAGTACCCATCCGCTGCTGGCCAGCCCGCACATGACGGCAGCGCTACATGCAGCCAGGGCCCTGGGCCGGGACCGGAACAACCATGCCGCCACCACGACAACCACCAAGAGCGGAATCAGCCACCGCAGTTCACCAGTGACTAACCAGCAACAGCCCCAGGACACCAACGCCACTGGCGCCAACCGGGTATCCATTTCATACCTCGACGAGGTCGGCAAGTTTGGCGTAGGTCTTAGCACCCACCCCATCGATCTCCTGGAGTTGGGCAACCGAGGTGAACCGGCCGTGAGCTTCCCGCCAATCAATGATCTTTTTGGCCATCACCGGCCCAACGCCGGGCAGAGCCTCTAAGTTTGCGGCAGTTGCCATATTGAGATTCAACTTACCGCCACCGGCCGACTGTGCAGATTCCCCGACCGGCCCAGCCGGAGCCCCAGTACGCAGCTCACCACGCGGGGAATCGTGAGTACCGATAATCAGCTGGGCGCCGTCAGGCACCTGTGCGGCAAGATTGAGCTCTCCTGGATCGGCCTGCGAGCCAAGACCTCCGGCAGCTGCGATCGCATCGGCGACCCGGGAACCCTTGGGTAGACTCACCACCCCAGGACTGGCCACAGCACCAATCACGTGCACCGTGATTGATTCGACCACCGACGATGGCGTAGCGACTGGGCTGGCCGTCGATGTCACCACACTCGCGACGGCCTCAGGAACCTGGTGACCAGCGGCCCCCATGACCCGGTAAGCAGCGAAGCACAGCAACGCCACGCACAGGGTGATCACCACCCCAAGATGGACCCGGGTGAACTCGACAAGTCGCGCGACCGATCCAGTTCGCCCATTGTTGTTCATCTCCAGAGCATCGCCGATGTCCTTGCTGGTCACCAGGACATCGACCAGGTCATCCTCAAGGCCGGGTTCCGGTGACGGTTCGGCTCGCGCAGTAGCGATCCGTCTTGGGTGCCCCGGAACCGGACCATCGCCGATGATGGCGCGGATCCGGGCTTCCTGCTCCCCAGGGGAGTGTTTGCTGCTCGGTGGCTTCACACCAAGATGATGGTCGCCCGAACCCCGGAACGTTCAGCAGGTCACCACGTTGTGGAAAAGTCCTCAGTTGGCGGGAACCAAAGAGACCATCCTCGGCAGTCGACAGATCACCTTGGCCACCTCACGACCAGCCAGCGACCGCTGCACGTTGGGATCGGCCAGCGCCACAGCCGTCGCTTCCTGTTCGGTGATCCCGGGAGCGATCTCGATCTTGGCACGTACCTTGCCCTGGACCTGCACAACCATGGTCACCGACTCGGTGACCAGCAGCTGCGGATCAGGAACCGGCCATGTCGAATTGGCCACCGAGGGTTCCTCTCCGAGTACCTCCCACATCTCCTCAGCTACATAGGGAGCGACCAGACTCAGCGCCTGGGCGGTGAACCGCACCGCCTCACGAACGGCCGGGTCTGATGGACCGCAACCGGTATCGATGGCCTTGCGAGTGGCATTGACCAGCTCCATCACCCTGGCCACAGCAACATTGAATCGGCCCAGACCGATGAGCTCGGTTATGTCGCTGATGGTACGGTGAGTGACCCTGCGCAAAGCCTGGTCACCTGTGCCCGGATCCACATCCTTGGGCGAGGTGACATCGGTCGCCAGACGGTGGGCGCGCTGGAGGAATTTCAGGGAGGAACCCGGCGAGACATCGGCCCAGTCGATGTCATCCTCCGGGGGGCCTGCGAAGACGACCGTCAACCGCACCGCATCGACACCGAACTCATCGATCTGCTTGCCGAGGTCCACCCCGTTGCCCAGAGATTTCGACATCGCCTTACCCTGGTTGATCACCTGTCCCTGGTTGAGCAGGCGCTTCATCGGCTCGTCGAAGTCAATCATGCCCATGTCCCGCAGAACCTTGGCGACAAAGCGGAGATAAAGCAGGTGCAAGATGGCGTGCTCCACGCCACCGACATACTGGGCCACCGGCATCCACGCGGCGAGGTCAGCGCCGTCGAAGGGAGCCGTGACGAGGCCTGGGGAACAGTAGCGGTAAAAGTACCAGGAGGAGTCGACGAAGGTGTCCATGGTGTCGGTATCCCGCTCGGCATCCGCGCCACAGCGCGGGCAGGCCACCTCACGCCATCCAGCAGCCGCCTCACCTGCGAGCGGGGACGTGCCCTTCGGGGCGAGATCGGCCCCACGCAGATCTGGCAGTTCGACAGGAAGTTGGTCATCGGGTACCGGGACCTCGCCGCAGGACGAGCAGTGGATGATCGGGATGGGGCATCCCCAGAAGCGCTGACGGCTCAGCAACCAATCACGCAACCGATAGGTGATGGTGGCCCGGCCGGTTCCGCGTTCAGCGAGTACCTCGAGCACCCGGGCAATGCCGGATTTCTTGTCATCCAGCCCGTCCAGCGGACCGGAGTTCACATACACACCATCGCCCGCGGTTGCCACGCCAGATTCGGTGGGATCGGCCTCGCCGGTCTCAATGACCACCCGGACCGGCAGGTCGTGGGCTCGGGCGAAGTCAAGGTCGCGCTGGTCATGAGCGGGAACCGCCATGATCGCGCCAGTGCCGTAGTCAGACAGCACATAGTCGGCGGCCAGCAGTGGAATCTTCTCCCCGTTCACCGGATTGGTAGCGTACGCCCCCAAGAAGACACCGGTCTTGTCGTGGGTGGTCGACTGCCGCTCGATCTCGGTAGTCTTCTTGACCGCCTCAAGGTAGGCCTCGAAAGCCGGGCGCTGCTCATCGCTGACCAATTCGTCGGCCAGCGGGGCATCAGGGGCGACGACCATGAAGGTCGCTCCGTAGAGGGTATCGGGGCGGGTGGTGAACACGGTGATCGGCTCATCGCGACCGTCGACGACGAAGTCGACGTGGGCACCCTCAGAGCGACCAATCCAGTTGCGCTGCATAGCAAGCACTCGGGAGGGCCAGCCCTCTTCAAGCTGGTCCATATCATCCAGCAGTTGCTGAGCGTAATCGGTGATCCTGAAATACCATTGATTCAGTTCGCGTTTGGTGACCGCGGTGTGGCATCGTTCGCACTCACCGTTCACGACCTGCTCGTTGGCCAGCACCGTTTGGTCTTCGGGACACCAGTTGACAAAGCCATCCTTGCGGTAAGCCAGCCCACGCTCGAAGAAACGCAAGAACAGCCACTGGGTCCAGCGGTAATATTCCGGATCCGAGGTGTGCAGTTCCCTCGTCCAGTCCAAGGACAGTCCATAGCGTTTGAAGGAAGTCTTCTGCGTCTCAATGTTGGCGTAGGTCCACTCGGCGGGGTGAGTGTTGTTGCGGATGGCGGCGTTCTCCGCAGGTAGCCCGAAAGAGTCCCAGCCAATCGGGTGCATCACCTCATATCCCTGCATCCGCCATAGGCGGGCTGGTACGTCACCCATCGCATAGGCCTCTGCGTGACCCATGTGGAGGTCGCCCGAAGGGTATGGGAACATGTCGAGGACATAGCGGTGGGGCTTGGGTGAATCGTTGCGGGCCTCGAAGGTCCGATCCCGTTCCCAGAATGCCTGCCACTTCACTTGGGCCGCTGCGGCGTCGTAACCGGCCTTCTCCGGGGCCTCACCTGATGGGCTCACTGTTCGATGCTCCTCTTTGCCGTGATCGGCCCCTCACCTTGATGGGCTCGGGACACATAGCAATCAGAGTCTAACCGTGGAGCATCCGTGACTCACACCTAGACAGATTCGTCGAGGTGATCAAGCACCTGGAACCAGAGCTGTGGCGGCAAGGCCAATGCGGTGGATTTCGCGAGCAATGCCAGCAGTCGGTCATTCGGTGCCAGTTCTTTGCCTCGTTCGAGACAGATCACCTGAAGAGCGCCCTCCCCCGCCACCCAACAGGCGATGCCGAGAACTGCGAGCACCGGCCCCTGATCAGCCACGGGCATGGCTCGAACGACCCGCTGCCACAAGGCGAGATTAGGCCATCTGCGCTCGTGGTCGAGCCTTTTCAGGGCGATGTCTCGGGTCACGGGTTGGTGCATCAGCACGCCCAGGAGGGTCAGGTCATCGTCGCTTAGGGTGTCCATGTCGACGGCTGCCCGGTCGAGGATCGCATCACAACAAATCGCACGATCAGCGGTCCCCATGGTCATCACCTCTTCGCGCGCACACTCAACCCTTTCACGTGCCCGACGCGCGGCCCATCCCTTGGGTGGTGCGATCCGTTCCCTGAGTGCCTCCCTGTCCGGTGCGACGACCATTCCTGCGATCACCGCCTCGGTGACCGCAGTGGAGTGCTCCGGAACGATGCAACGAGCGCGTTCCGGGTAACCGTGCTCCCAATGGCGTCCGGCATCCACCTGCTGGCAGTTGATCACTCGTGACTCATCCAAAAGTTTCGTGACCTGGGCCAGTGCGGCCGAGACCCGCAGAAGATCGGAACCATAGCCGACAACCAGCCATCCCGCATCCGGGACCCGTCGATCGAGAAGTTCGAGGGTGCGAGCAAGATCAACCGGGTTGTCGGCCATGTCCAATGGGATGCGGGCGGTGAGTACCAACCGAAGCCGGACACAGGCCATCACGACGATGGAGTCCTCGGGTTGGAAGCCCAGCAGGTGGGGAACCATGCAGACGACATCGGCGGGCTCGGTAAGACGAACGCTGGGCTCCTGGGAGCAGTTAGGTTCCGGAGAAAAGGGGCTGCCATCGGTGTTCACGCCGGGATGATCGGCGGTCAGTGCGAAGTCGTTCAGGTTGTGCACATCCCTCGGGTTAGGCTGGAGCACATCATGAGCAACGAGTGGGGACGAGACAGCGGGCCGACCGACGACGTCTGGGGGGCATCGAACCAGGCATGGAGCCAGGTCGGGTCGGTGAGCAGGGACTGGACACTGCAACCCGCGCAGGTGGCATCGTCCACAGAGCCGGTTTCTGTAGCAACTCAAGTCGATGCCCAACCCGCCCCGGCGATGATCGAGGAATACCGCGTTTCTCGCCGCAAGGCACCAATCGTCATCGCGGTGGTCGTCGTGACAGCTGTGCTGGCCGGTCTGCTGTGGCTCTCCACCCGCACCGCGCAGGACACCGAGACCACCACTAGCAGCACACCGACCCCATCTAAGCCGACCTATACCCCGACCGCGCCCCTGCCGACGGGCGGGGAGTTCACCAATTCGATCAATTTCACCGCGTCCCAGGGCTCGGGGATCTTCGCCATCGAAGAATCCCGCTGGGAAGGCGGCACCCTGGTTGTGCGGGTGAACCTCAAGGTCAGCAGCGGCAGCTTGGAATACGGTTTCCTGTCCATGGATATGTCCAGCGGGGATGTCTCACTGCCCGACAAGACGCGGGGTGATCTCACCGAGGGAACCGTCGCTGCTGGGCAGGAGATATCCGGCACAGTGCGATTCACCAAGGCCCGGGCAGATACCCAGATCATCCTGTCGGATATGGATGCCCGTAACAATGTGACGATGCTTGCAGTGAAGGGCTGAGCCCGTAGGCCCAGCCCTTCACACCTGCCAGTTATCTCGCCCAGTTCCGGTCGTATGGCATTCAGGCGGTGCGTGCCGCCATTCGCCGGATCCGCAGCCCCTGGAGCAGCAGAGATGCAGCCATCGCCCCACCTACCCCTTCTCCTGCCCGCATCCGCAAGGCGAGCAGCGGTTCAAGACCCAGCACCCGCAGGATCTCGGCATGGGCGACCTCACGGCTACGCTGTCCGGCGATGAGAAATCCGTGCACCCCCGGCTCGGCGGTCTGCGCCAGCAAGGCACATATAGAGGTCGCATATCCGTCAAGGATGATTGGGGCACGGCGCCCGGCAGCCCCCAGCACGACGCCAGTCAGCACCGCGAATTCTGGCCCACCCAGTTGGCTAAGCAATCCGATGGGATCGTTCCGGTTGATCTCGGCACGTCCCAGCGCCCGGTTCACCACGCCGACCTTCTGATCAACCATGTCGTAGTCGGAGCCCGCCCCCAGTCCCACGGCCTGTTCCGGGTCGAGACCAATGAGTGCCGAAGCCAGACAGGCCGCCACCGTGGTGTTGCCGATCCCCACCTCACCGAGCACGACGAGTCCCCTGTCAGCTGCCCGTTCGCCAGTTTCTCGTCCGATATCCACCAGTCGAGAGGTTTCCTCCCGGGTAAGGGCATCCGTGTTCACCAGATCTCCTTGGGAATCATCAATGCAGCGGGCATTGACTGCCCCGGGGATGAGCCCTCCGGCAACACCCGCATCGACCACCTCGGCGTCAAGACCCGCACCGTTGGCGGAGAGCACCCCGTAGCTGGTTCCCGCGACGGATGCGGTCATCACATCCCGGGTGACGTGCTGCGCGAAGGCGGAGACCCCGTGAGCGAAGACCGGGTGGTCGGCGCCCACCAGCACCAAACGCCCAGAGTCAATTGAGCTGCCCCCAGCCGCCACGATGCGGTCCAGGCAGCGATCCAGCACCCCAAGTGAGCCTGCGGGTGACAGCAGTTCGTCGGCGTCGTCAGTGGCTGAGACGACCTGGGCTTGACCGGGCGCTCGCAGATGATTCAGGGGCTGTGCGGGCGCGGCCTCCCGCGGCCATCTGTCATGCAGGATGACCTCGTCCAAGGGCAGCCGCTTCGACCATGCAAGACGCTGCAGACCGGGCTCCGGGGGCAGTTCATCGGGCCAACCCAGGCACAGCCAGCCCAAGGTCTCCACGCCCTCGGGCAGCCCCAGCAGATCATGCAGTTCCCCGGGATCGAAGAGAGTTACCCATCCCATGCCCAGACCATGGGCACGAGCGGTGAGCCACATGTTCTCGATCGCGCAAGCACATGACCACATGTCGGCGCCGGTGAACGATGCCCGTCCTAGCACTCCCAGGGCTGGGGTGCGGCGATCACAGGCCACCACGATGCCCAAAGGTGCTTCACGCAGCCCTTCGAGCTTAAGATCCAGCAGTCGTTGACCCCGGTCATCGGTCATCGCCGTGGCCTGGGTGATACGTTGCGCGTCGGCCATCACGGCCGCTGCCTCCCGGGCCTGATCATCGCTGACGATGATGAACCGCCACGGTTGGGAATGACCGACAGAGGGACCCTTATGGCCTGATTCGATGACCAGCCGTACCAGTTCCTCGGGAACAGGTTCGGGGCGGAATCTACGGATGTCGCGCCGGGCCGAGATGATCTCGTCGAGAGTCTGGATGGCCTGGGCATCGAAGGCCCACGAATCGGGAGCAGCCGATCTTTCACTCGCCGAGCTCGCGTCGCCAATGAGTGGGCGCGGACGAGGGTAGATCGTGTTGTCGGGTTCAGTCATGCCCGAAGGTTACAATCCTGGCCTCCTACACCGGTCAGTGGGGTCATCGAGACGTCATTACCACTTCCCTTCTGCTTGCTTATCCGGCTGCTTCGCGACCTCAATTTCCTATTGACCTAGGCTCGTGCCATGCACCTGCTGATCACCGGAACCAATGGCTTCATCGGCTGTGCTCTCGTACGGGCCGCCCATCGACGCGGGTGGCAGGTCACCGGGGTGGGCCGCCAGGAATCCGCAAATCCCGTGTGGGACACCGTGGATTCCCGCCCGGATGACTACATCCGGGCGGACCTCACCAAGCGATTTCAACTGAATACCCACCCCGATGCCGTCATCCACGACGCGGGGCTGGCTTCACCATGGGCCCATCCAGACAGTTTTCTGGCCGCGAATGTTGGCACAACGGTGCGGATGATGGAGTGGGCGCGAGCGCACGGCAAGCTGCCCTTTCACTTCATCTCTTCGAGTTCGGTCTTCTACCGCAACACCGACCAGCTTGGTCTCACCGAGAACTCCCCGATCCCCCCGGACGACGAGCAGATCAACATCTATTCACGCTCCAAGGCGAAGGCCGAACGTCTGGTGCGCCGTTATCCCGGTTCTTGGACGATTCTGCGGCCCAGGGCGGTGTTCGGACCCGGCGACCCTGTTCTGCTGCCGCGGATCGCCGATGCCGCGCAGGCTGGGCGGCTACCCCTATTCACCAGACCGGGCAGAGCTCCGGTGATCTGCGATCTCACTCCCGTCGATGTCGTTGCGGAATACGTTATTCGGGCGGTGGAAACTGGGGCCACTGGGACATTCAATCTGACCAATGGCACTCCCGTGGAGTTGCAGGAGTTCCTACTCGGTTTGTTGCGGCGCATGGGACTGCCCACCCCGACCCGGCGGCTACCGGTCGAGGTGGCAATGTCTCTGGCCAAGAGCGCGGAAATCATCTCGGCACGCTGGCGCGACTACCGGGAGCCATTAATCACCCGCTACGGGGTCTCAATGTTTGCTTGGTCGAAGACCTTCGATGTATCCCATACCCGTTCTGTTCTGGGTGAACCGTTACTGAGCATTGAGCAGAGCATCGACCAACTCGTCGAATGGTACCGGGAGAAAGCATGAAGAGATTGTCGTCGACGTTGTCCGCCATCGCGATCGGTGGCGCCATTATGCATGCCTCAACAACCTTGGTTCGGGCGCGCCTGGCAGATCAGGCACTTGCCCGTCGGGCACCCGATGCCTCGGAATCCGGCAGGATCACCATCGTGCAGCCCATCCTGTCCGGTGATCCGGCGCTGAGCGCTACGCTGACCGAGAATTTGCGCAATGCTCCGGCCGATGTCAGTTTCTGTTGGCTGGTCGACACCGATGACGCCGAGGGGCTGCGGATCACCCGCGAGTTGAGCAGCGACGACGCTCGGGTGAAGATCGTAGTCTGCGCACCTTGGAACGGGCAGGGGAATCCGAAGGTGGCCAAACTCGTGACCGGGCTGCAGCACTGTGCCGAATTGGTGTGTGTGCTGGACGACGACACGGTCTTGCCCCCCGGTTTGCTGAATGAAGCAAGGCGCTGGTTGACTACCGGCGATCTTGTATGCGGGAACCCCGTCTACCGAGCCCGGCCGGGCGTATGGTCACGGCTGGTCGCCGCATGGGTGAACGGGTCCTCGTTGATCACCCATCTGCCGATTGCCGAGCTAGTTGCCCCACCCACCATCAACGGCATGTGGTATCTCCTGCGGCGCAGCGATCTCGAAGCTGTAGGCGGGTTCGAGATGATCGCCGAGAAGCTGTGCGACGACTATGAGATCGCCAAACTGTACCGGGACAACGGATTCCGCATCGTGCAGTCGCCGCTGGTGCACCCGGTAACCACAACGATCACCGGGGCTAGTCATTATCTGTCGCTCATGCGGCGCTGGATGCTGTTCACCCGTCGGCTACTCGCCAAGGAAGCACCACCCGGGATCATGGGGTTAGTGGTGGTTCCGGCCTTTCTGCCGCTGGTCTGCCTCACCGCAGCGCTCGCTTCCCGTCGCCCGATGGGTGTAGTGATCGTGATCGCCGAGTTGGGCTTCAAGTCGCTGGTTCTGGCAAAGCTGCGGAAGCGTTCTGGTGTCAGTGAGTTCACCGGACCGGTTCACCCCGGCGATACTGTGTTGGAAGCAGTAGCCGATCTCTCGCAACCGCTGCACCTGCTCACCTCGTTGTGGCACGGTGATCGAGTGCGCTGGCGTTCGCGCGACCTGGCCCTGCACACCGATCGGGTGAGCGGACACTGAGTTCAATCGGCGACCTGGACCCGACGGCGTTTGATAGCCAGTGGCTCAGCGACGAAGTCGGTACGCACCGTGTCTGGGCAGCACAGGCCCTGACGCTCGCAGAGTTCCCGCAACGCCCTATCGGCCGATTTCCATGCGGTGTGCGGGGTCACCGCCAGTTCGATCACTCCATGACGGTGGACCAGCCGGAAGTCATCGACCCCGGGAGCACCGAGGATGGCGTTGCGGATGAAGTCGGCGAATAGGATAGTTGGGATTCCCTGGGCGTTGGGGAGCCGTAGCATGTCGTCGGCGCGCCCTTCGATGGCATCAATCCGGGTCAACGGTGATTCGCAGGCGCAAGGTTTCTCTGCGGCGACCAGCACGTCACCCATCCGGTAGCGGATGATGGCCTGGGAGATCCTGGTGAGGTCGGTGATAATCGGGATGAATCGTCTCGGTTCACCTCCAACTGGTTCGCGTTCCACGTGCACCAAGTCGTCGTTGAGATGCAAGGTGCCTTGTGGGCATGAGATGCCAAGAAACCCCTCGGTGGCCTGGTAGATCTGGCCAATGGTCACTTGGAAGGTGGCATGGAGTCGGTCCCGCAGTTGATCATCGAGCACATCGGCGACCGAATAGATGGTGCGTGGGCGCAGGCGCAGTTCGCCACGGCGAACCGCGCGTTCGTAGATGTCGAGGGCTGCGGGTGGCGCTGCAAGAATTGTGGGACCGAAATCCTGGAGCTGGCGTTGCTGGGTGGCGACGCTAGCGAGCAAATCGATGAATCGGAAAGCGATGCCCGGCATCGACACCGAATCGTAGAGCGGGCCTCCTGCCCGCAACACCATGGCGACCCGCTGCCGCCCACCCAATGGGCGGGGTAGCGCACGACCGATCATCGCCGCAGCCCAGTGTGCTCTTTCCATCCTGGATGTGAGGAAGACTCCTTGCCGACCGCTGGTTCCGGAGGACAGGCCGACGGAAAGACCGGCGACTTTTCCGGAGAAGGAGCGGTCTGCTTCTGCTCTGCGACCCACGGCCCGCGCCTGTTCGAGAGTGACCCCTGCAATATTGAGACCGGCGAAGTTCTCCAGCCAAGTGGCTTTATCTATGATCGGAAAATCATCCAGGCAGTCGCCGCTGATGCCGCGGTAGAAGCGGTAGCGTTTCGGGGCGCGGCGCAGAGTCTCGGCCAGTCGCGCCTGGCGCCAGCACTCCAACTGTTCCCGGTCGGTGAATCGTCCCCACCGGGATCGCCACAGGGTACCGAGAGGATTGGTCATGACCACCTCAGAGCCTTGCTGGCTCGCATGACCGATTCCCCGGCGTGCGAGGGGATGATCATTGCCGACGGCCGTCGCCGGGCGAACTCGTCCAGTTTGTGCCAGGTGTCGAGGTAGCGGCTACGTTCGCGCATCAGGTGGCTGACCGGTGGAACCGGAGGCCGACCGCCTGGGATGGGGGCCCACGATGCGTCGCCGACGAGCAGCATCGGTGCGGTGGGGCGCCCCTCAGCTCCGGTAGGAATGGGCAACCACAGTCCAATGTGCCCGTCATCGTGGCCGGGCAGCGCGATGATGATGGCGGATCGGTCGCCAAAGACATCCCAGCCACCACCGAACAGTTCTCCGAGAACACCGAGCTCGCTGGCCGGAACCCGCTCGAGATCGGTGCAGGCGATGGCCCGGGAGTCCAGATCGACTGGCAGTAGTTGCGGAAAATGGGAGTGACAGGTCTGAGCCAAGGTCGCTCGTCGTCCTGGTCGGAAATCAGGCACTGGGGTCTGGTCAGTGCCGTGAATGATGCGAGCGTCTGGCAGCTCACCGAGCCCTCCGATGTGGTCGGCGTGGAAGTGGGAGATGATCACCGTTTCCACCGATGAAGGATCGATCTCGCGGTGGCGCAGTTGGGCTCCGATAGCCTCGCCGGGTTGCAGGTGAATCGGTAGCAGGCGCTGGTATGCGGCCTCCGGCCAGCGGCCGAGGAGTTCGCGGAAGCGAGCCGAGTAGCCGGTGTCAAACAGGACGATCTGGTCGCGGTGTCGCAGCAGGGCGACGGTGGCCGGGAAGTTGACCATTCCGCGGCCAACTCTGGCGAACCGCCCCCACTGTCTGGTGTGGCCGCAGATGAGCAGTTCAACGCCGATGGATTCCCCCATTGTTCAAAACCTCACCAGTGCTGCACCGACGGCCAACCCCGCTCCGGTTCCCAGTAGCAGCGCCAATTGGCCGCGGATCAGGCGCCCAGTGCTGATCGCGTGGTGCAGCGTAGTGGGCAGTGATGCAGCAACCTGGTTGCCGTGGTCAGCGAGGATGTCGACGATCTTGCCGGGGTCGAGGCCAAGTTTGGTGCGGGCGATGGCGAGTCCGGCAGCACTGGCTTGGTGCGGGACGACGATGTCGAGGTCTTCCCGGGTGCAGCCCGCGGTTTCCAGGAAGTCGTCGAGAAAGTCTGGGACCGCGCGCACCGATGCCTTAAGGGCTCCAATGGAGTCCATCCGGAAAAAGTAATCACGTTCCGATGCAGGCGGATTGATGAGGTTCCACCTGGTGCCGCCAGCCCTGATCTCACACAGGTGAGCTCCTTGGGGGAAGGTGTCGATGCGGATGTGGGTGATCTCGGATTCGCCTTCAGACGGGCCGAGGATGATGGCTGCGGCGCCATCTCCGAACAATGCCCCAGTTTCCACTTCGTCATGGCACAGGCCGATGGATGCGATCTCGGTAGACACGATCGCTACATGCCGCCATCGTCCAAGGTGGATCTGTGCCGCCGCTGATTCCATGGCGGCCAAGGATGACAAACACGATGCGTTCACGTCGAAGGCAATGACCTTTTCCACACCCATGCGATGGGTGAGCAGCACGGCCGTCGATGGCATCGGTTGTTCTGGCATCGCCGAAGCACAGATCACCGCGTCCAAATCGCTGATGGTGAGCCCAGCCGTGCCTAGGGCCTGGATCAGTGCGGCAGCGCCCAGTTCCGAGGCCGTCTCGCCGACTGCCCAGGCGCGCTTCGTGACCCCCGATCTGGATTGGCTGAGTCCGGGCATCCTGTGGTGCATCTCGTCGAGTTCGGTAGATGTGACGATGTTGTCGGGACGAACGGCACCAGTGGCCAGTATGCGAACACGCAGCGCGGAAACCATGGTTGGACGGTAGCAGTGCCGGGCACCAGGATGGCGACACTGGCAAGCGCGACTGCACCACCGACAGGGGCAGTGATCTGGTTATGCCTTGTACCCAGCCACCCATGCAGGGGCCGAGAAAGCCAAGACGGATACTTGCGATGCTTGAGGCCCCGCGCGGTCAACCATGCGATGGTACTGCGAGGTGGTGCCTGGTGAGGCCAGCATTGTTCCACCAAGACGGAAGCACAAAAGCCATGCCGAGGATGCTGATTCCGGCGAGCACAAGCGCAATGGCCGGCAACCCGATGACAGCTCCCAGAGCTCCACTGAGCGGATAAGTGATGAGGAAGCATGCATGCGAAAGGGAGAACTGCGCCGCGAACACCGCCGACCGGTTCCCATCGTCGCTGTTACGGCGTAGCAAGCGGGATGATGGCGTGAGAATGGCCGAGGTCGCGGCTCCCAGCAATGCCCAGATCACCAGCAGCGCGGTCCATTGCGGGGCACCACTCATCCAGCCGATGGCTCCGGCCGCGACGACCAGCAGGATGAGAAGAGCGATACCGCCGACGAACATCACCCGCCGGTCGGGGAGCGATTCGAGGAGTTTCGGCATCCCGAGCGCGACGAGCATTGACCCACCGCCGTAGGTACCCAGTAGCAGGGCGACGTCAGGTTGCGGGCGTCCAAGATCGTTTTGGACGAGAACGACGGTATTCACAATCACCATCGCGGTTGCGGTCGCGACCACGAGGTGCAATCCCAACAGCCCGCGCAAATCGGAACTCGCCCAGAACACACGTGCGCCGCGAGTGAGACGATCGAAGAATCTGGCCGGGGCGGGTGGGTCGATGTATGGGAACCGGGATACGATCACCAACGCAGCGGATGCGAGGAACCCGAGCGCGGTGCCGACGAAGAGGTTGTGATAGCTGATGATCGTCAGCAAAACAGTTGCGAGCATCGGGCTCACGAGCGACTCAAGATCGTAGGCCAGACGCGACAGCGACAGAGCACGGGTGTATTCACCCTCGTCGGGCAGCACCGACACGATGACAGCCTGGAACATCGGTGTGAAAGTCGCGGATGCGGATTGAAGCAAGAAGATCAGGGCATAGATCTGCCATACCTCGGTCACGAACGGCAGCAAAATCGCGGTAGCGGCCCGAAGGAGATCTGCACCGATGAGTACCGGCTTGCGGGGCAGGCGGGCGACCAGTGCGGTGGTGATCGGCGACATCACGACGTAGGCAATCATCTTGATCGTCATCGCCAGGCCCATCACGATCCCGGCGTCGCTACCCGCGACTTCGAAAGCGAGGAGCCCGAGCACGATGGTGAGCAGGCCGGTACCGAGTAAGGCGATGATCTGCGCGCTGAACAGTTTCGCGTAGGTCGGGTTCCGGAGAATGGCGAGCATGAGGGGACCTAACGATCGTGGGAAACAGGCATCGGGCTACTGCTGCTGGGGTGCGTGATGGTGGGGCGGGATCTGCCCGTTCGCGATGGCGTGCTCCGCCTGCTTGATCGCCTCAATGACGAGTGTGACGGCATGCTCGTCGGTAAGCCGGTAAAGCACGCTCGTACCCTCGTGTCGGGTCGTGACCATCCGGGCCATTCGCAACCGCGCCAGATGCTGTGAAACCCCTGAGGGCTTCTTCCCGACGATCTCCGCGAGGGCGTTCACCGGCAGTTCATCGGCCTGTCGCAGCGCGAGCACGATCCTGATCCGCGTCGGATCGGACAACAACCTGAGCACCTCAGCAGCCAAGGAGACGTACTCCGGCGACGGCTCAGCTCCGTCAACCTCCTTATATGCATCCATACGCAGATATTAACACTAAGACTCGTTCCAGCTACTGCCGCTGCGGTATACCCTGCTGACGTCACTACATCCGATAAGCTAAGGGCCTGCCGTCTCCCCTACCCGAAACGGGAATGGCCCGCCTGAACCGCTTGGGAAACACCGGCGTTTTTGCCTACTACACCGATGCGATCCTTTTGACCCATCTCAAGAGCGAACGAAACGTAACACCATCTTTGGACCAGATCGCTGCCCTGCTCGGCGACCTCACGTGCGCCGGGCCTCAGCAGCACCACAGGAACAAAAAATGCCCCGTCACCAGACGGGGCAAGCTTTGATGTGCTCATCCTATGTGGAGCTAAGGGGATTCGAACCCCTGACCTCTTCCATGCCATGGAAGCGCGCTACCAACTGCGCCATAGCCCCTTTCCAGTTGCCGCCCCATGAGGCGACTCACCGAAGGCTAGTACACCTTGCAGCGGATGACAAACCGGCCCGTCATCTGCCGCACACTAGCATTGGCACTATGTCACATGGCATCGGTATCTGGCTCGGCACCGTGCTCGACCACCTGTTTGGTGATCCCATTCGTCACCATCCGGTGGCCTGGTTCGGCACCTGGGCGATGCGCCTGGAAGAGCACACCTACCGCGACGATGTCGTCTCCGGGGCCAAGCACACCGTGTTGGCGCTGGCTCCCGTCGCCCTGCTCGGCATCGGCGCGGAAATCGCGACCAGGAGACACCCGCTCGCGCACACCATCGTGACGGGAGCCGCCGTGTGGGCCTGTCTGGGCGGCCGCTCACTGTCTCGTGAGGGCGTCGTGATGGCCGATGAACTGGACGCTGCGGATATCACAGCAGCCAGGGACCGGCTGACCCACCTGTGTTCCCGCGACCCTTCCGAGCTCAATACCCCCGAACTGGCCCGGGGCACCACTGAGTCGCTCGCAGAAAACACCTCCGACGCAGTCGTCTGTTCCCTGTTCTGGACTGCGGTGGCAGGCATCCCCGGGGTACTGATGCACCGCGGGGTGAACACCCTCGACGCGATGATCGGCTACCGCAATGAACGCTACGAGCGCTTCGGTAAATTCGCGGCCCGCCTCGATGACGTCATGGCCTGGATACCGGCCCGGCTCGCCGGGGCTATCAGTTGTGCCGTGGCCCCGATGGTCGGCGGCGATCCCATCGCCGCATGGCACACGATGACCCGCGACGCAAACAACCATCCCTCCCCCAATGGTGGGTGGACCGAGGCCGCCTGGGCGGGAGCTCTCGGCACCCATCTGGGCGGCAGCTCGATGTACCACGGGGTTACCGAGTACCGGCCACTGCTCGGTGACCCCGGCACTCCGGAACCCACCACCGTGACCATCCGGCACGCTGCCCGGATGGTCACCGCAGTCAGTCTGGCGAGCACCGCAGCAGCAGGGCTCGCTGCAGGCGGCATCCGGTTACTCAGAAGAACAGCGAAGCATCACCCTGGTTCCAGGTGAGCAGCTTCCATTCGCCATTGCTGCGGTGCACCAGCATCGCCCACGCACAGTTGACCATGCCCGCCAGCCCGAAGGCCGTGCGATTGTCCCAGCCAAGCAGCCCAGCCACGGTCATCCGGATCACCAGCCCATGACTAACGACCAGCACCGTGCCGCCCGGATGTGCACTGGCAATCTCGGTGACGGCCTGCACCATCCGTGCCCCAGCCTCGGTTGCGGTCTCCCCTGTCGGCGAGCGGCGGAAATCATCGCCCGCAGCCAGTTTCTCCGCCATCCACGGGTTGGCTGCACCAACCTCATCAATGTTTTCCCCCGACCAGGTGCCAACATTGATCTCGGCGAGACGCTCATCGCGATGCACGTCGAATCCACGCGGATCGGCGAAGGTGTGCGCAGTCACCAGGGCCCGGCTCAGCGGTGAGGAATACACCGCGTCGATCCGGAAACTTCCCAGCCTCTCGGCTGCGGCCACTGCCTGGGCGCGACCAATGTCGTTGAGCTCAATGTCGGCTTGGCCCTGGAACCGGGACTGGGCGTTCCAGTCGGTCAACCCGTGACGCCACAGAATGATCCGCGTCCGGGCGCTGGGGTTCATTGCTCACCCGGAATCTCGGTCGACGTCTCGACGCCGGTGATCCCCAAGCCGATGCGCGGACTGTCCTTCCACAACCGCTCCAGTGCATACAGCTCGCGCTCCTCATCGCGCTGCACATGCACGACGACATCGACATAGTCGAGCAGCACCCAGCGGTTCTCCCGGTCACCCTCGCGGCGGGTGGGGCGCAGCCCCATCTCGGCGATCAGCTTCTCCTCAATGGCGTCGACAATGGCACCGACTAGGCGTTCGTTGTTCGCCGAGACCACCAGGAACACATCGGTGATCGCCAGATTCTCCGACACGTCGAGGGCAACGACATCAGTGCCCTTCTTATCGCTGGCGGTCTGCCCGGCCAACCGGGCAATCGCCAATGCTTCATCGGTAGCGGTCACTGGTTATCCTCACCTCGAAGAATCACACTGGTCCGGCTTCGAGAACCGGCACATCATGGGCCGAAGTGTACAGGCCGCGCTTGGCGACGTACTGGACCACGCCATCGGGCACCAGATACCACAACGGCATCCCCGCCTCCACACGACGGCGACATTCAGTGGAGGAGATCGCCAGCGCCGGGACTTCAATCCGGGTCACCTTGTCGAAAGGCAGATGCGAGAGATCATGTGATTCGATGTCCACTCCAGGGCGCGACACGCCGACGAATTGGGCGAGATCGAACATCTCCTCCACCCCCCGCCAGGTGAGGATCGAGGCAAGCGCATCAGCACCGGTGATGAAGAACAGATCGACATCTGCCCCTCTCTCGGCCTGGATATCACGCAGGGTGTCCACCGTGTAGGTATTTCCTTCACGATCAATGTCCACCCGCGAAACGGTGAACTGCGGATTGGATGCGGTGGCGATCACCGTCATCAGATAGCGGTCCTCCGACCCCGATACCTTGCGCCCTGCCTTCTGCCAGGGGATACCGGTGGGCACGAAAACCACCTCGTCGAGTTGGTAACGAGCGGCCACCTCGCTGGCGGCCACCAGGTGACCGTGATGAATCGGATCGAAAGTGCCGCCCATCACACCCAGACGGTAGCGGCGTAAGGTGTTGCGTTCCCGCGCCAACCCGAGGTCGACGCCATGCTCGTCGTGCTGGTCAGTCATGCACGCGCCTGGCCGGTGCCGGTGACCACGTACTTCGTCGAGGTCATCTCCGTCAGTCCCATTGGTCCGCGCGCATGCAGTTTCTGGGTGGATATACCGATCTCCGCCCCGAAGCCGAACTCTCCCCCATCAGAAAATCTGCTGGACGCGTTCACCAACACCACGGCGGCATCCACCTCAGTAGTGAACCGGCGTTCGCTGATGATCGAGGAGGTGATGATGGTCTCCGAATGACCAGTGCTGTGGGCCCGGATGTGGGCGATGGCCTCATCAAGATCGGCAACCACCTTCAGCGCCAAGTCCAGGGACAGATATTCCCCGTCGTACTCGTCAGGGCTTGCCGCGACAATCCGGGGATCTAGGCCCATAGAGGCATCGTCCCCGTGGATCGTCACCCCCGCCGCATTCATCGCCTCAACCAAGTCCGGGATGAACTGCTCCGCGATTGATGCGTGCACCAGCAGAGTCTCCAAGGCATTGCACACGGTAGGACGCTGGATCTTGGCATTGAGGGCGATCCGTAGCGCCATCTGCTGGTCAGCTGATTCATCAACGAACAGGTGGCAGTTGCCGGTGCCGGTTTCGATCACCGGCACCCTGGAATTGTTCACCACGGCATTGATTAATCCAGCCCCGCCACGTGGGATGAGCAGGTCGATGAGCCCTCGTGCCGTCATCATCTCATCGGTCACCTCATGGCCGCCCTCCACTAGGTCCACTGCGTCGGCGGGAAGCCCTGCGGATGCCAACCCCCCACGGAGCGCGGCGACAACCACCCGGTTGGTTTCCAAGGCGTGGGAGGAGCCGCGCAGCAGGCAGGCGTTGCCGGTCTTTATGCAGATGCCCGCCGCATCAGCAGTCACATTCGGTCTGGCCTCATAGATGATCCCGATGACCCCCAGCGGCACCCGGATCTGGTTGATATGTGCCCCGTTGGCCATGTCCCAGCCACGGACCACCTCATTGACCGGATCGGCCAAACCGGCCAGCGAACGTAGTCTGGCAACCATGTCGTCGAGACGCTGCGGAGTGAGGGTGAGCCGGTCGATCATCCAATCAGCGGTACCCGAGTCTCTGACCCGCTGCACGTCGACCTTATTGGCCGCAAGGATCTCCTCAGCGCATTCGACGAGCCGGTCCGCCATAGCGTGCAAAGCTGCGTCCTTCACCGCTCTGGTGGCCACCGCCAATTCTCGGGATGCGGCCTGTGCGGCACGCGCCTGGGTGTTGACGTCCATGCGGCAACACTAATGCCGCTGGACGGCGATCTCACAAGCTGTGGTCGAGGGCGACCATGACGTCACGATGCACCACCGCACGCTCGAAGCCTGCTCCCAGGTCATCGGCCATCTCCCGGGAACGGCGCCCCAGCATCGCCGGCAGGTCAACGCTGGAGAAACTCACCAAACCCCTGACAATCGCTTTCCCATCCGGGGTGATAATGTCCACCGGGTCACCGGCGACGAATGTTCCCTCGACGCGGCGAATGCCCGCAGCAAGCAGCGAGGCATTCCTCTCAGTAAGCGCTCTCACCGCTCCCTGATCTACATGCAGACTCCCACGAGCCACCGACGCATGAGCAAGCCACAGCAGTCTACGAGGCCGACGACGGTCAATCGGGGAGAAGGTGGTACCGGTAGATTGCCCGCCCAGCACGTCGGTGAGCCTGGCCGCATTGGCGAGCACCACAGGGATTCCCGCAGCAGTGGCGATCTGGGCCGCCTGCAGTTTGGTCGTCATGCCGCCGGTGCCGATAGCCGAACCCACTCGGTGGGTGTCGACGGTGAGTTCCTCCACATCAGCCACATGGGAGATTGGCTCGGAATCCGGCTCATCGGGGTGGGCAGTGTACAGGCACTCCACATCGGACAACAGCACCAGGGCATCTGCCCGGACGAGTTGGGCCACCAGCGCGGCCAGCCGGTCGTTGTCACCGAAGCGGATCTCGTGGGTGGCCACCGCGTCGTTCTCGTTGACCACCGGAACCGCACCCATCTTCAGCAAGGTGCCCAGCGAGCGCAGGGCGTTAGCATAGGTCTCCTGCCGGGTCACATCCTCGACGGTCAGCAGTAATTGCGCGGCAAGGATTCCCCGGGCATGAAAGCGGTCGGCGTAGTGCTGCATCAGTACCCCCTGACCCACTGCGGCAGCCGCCTGCTGATGGGCCAAGTCCCGGGGCCGACGCCGCAACCCCAAGGGTTTCAGCCCTGCAGCGATGGCACCGGAGGTGACCAGCACGACATCCCGGCCGCCATCGTGGACATCAGCCAGAGCATCGACCAGTCGGCTGAGTTTCTCCTCGTCGAGCCCACCCGTCTCGGCACTCAGCGAGGAAGACCCGACCTTGACCACGATGCGCCGGGCATCACGTACCGCTGCCCGGACATCGGGTTCTGCAAGCCAGATCTCTTCCTCGCTCACTCCTCCTCCTCGAAATCGCTTGCCAGATCGGCCATCAAAGCCTGGCGACGAGCCTCACGCCAGTCGGTACTCCCGTCGGCCATGAGAGCCTCGCGCGAGGCGTGATACTCGGCATCAAGCTCCCGGCGACGCTGCACCGAGGGACGTACCTGCTCCAGACGCTCGTCCCGGCCCCGGCGGGCAAGCAGCTCGGCGCCAGCTTCAATCTGCGGAACGAAGTCGAAGACCACCGGGTTCTCCCCCGCCCCAATCGCCACTGCGTCGCCGGGAACCGCACCCAGGGCGATTAGTTCCGCCTCGACACCCAACCGGTTGAGCCGATCGGCCAGGTAACCCACCGCCTCGTCGTTGCTGAAATCGGTCTGCCGCACCCACCGTTCGGGTTTGGCGCCGCGTACCCGCCACACCTTCCCGCCCATACCGTCGCCCTGGCGTTTGATGGTGAAGCCCTTGCCCTCATCAACCGGCGTCGGCCGCAACACGGTCCGCGGTGCGGGGGTTTCAGCGACCTGGGTACGGCGTTCGGAGACCAAGGCCGCCATCGCGAAGATCAGCTCGGTGAGACCCTCGGAGGTCTTGGCGGAAATCGGGAATACCCGGTATCCGCGCACCTCCAGTTCGGGGGTGACGATCTCTGCCATGTCCTTGGCGTCGGGCACGTCGATCTTGTTCAGGGCTACCAGCCTGGGACGGTCATCCAATTCGCCATGGTTGGTGAGTTCGGCCTCGATGATGTCCAGGTCGCCGAGAGGTTCACGGCCCGGTTCCCAGGTCGCGCAGTCGATGACATGCACGATCGCCAAGCACCGTTCGATGTGTCTCAGAAACTCGTGCCCCAGCCCTTTGCCCAGCGATGCACCCTCAATGAGCCCGGGCACGTCGGCGACGGTGAAAGTTACTTCGCCTGCGACGACCACCCCGAGGTTCGGCACCAAGGTAGTGAAGGGATAATCGGCGATCTTTGGTTTGGCTGCCGAGATCGCCGCGATCAGCGACGACTTCCCCGAGGAGGGGAAACCGACCAGCCCGACATCGGCCAGCACCTTGAGTTCCAGGTCGATGATCCTGGCCTGCCCTTCCTCTCCGAGCAGGGCGAAACCGGGGGCCTTGCGGGTCGCCGACGCTAGAGCCGCATTGCCCAGCCCACCCTTACCGCCCAGGGCAACGACGACTTGGTCCGCCACCCCAAGATCAGCCAGCAATTCACCGCTCTCGTGATCTGTAACAACAGTCCCGGCGGGCACAGGCAGTATGACATCTTCGCCATTTGCTCCCTGCCGGTGACCACCCATCCCCGGCTGACCGTTGGAAGCCTTGCGCTGAGACCGGCGATGGTAGTCGACTAGGGTTGTCAGCCCAGGATCAACGCGCAGGATAACCGAACCCCCGTCTCCTCCATTACCCCCGTCCGGGCCGCCCAAGGGCTTGAACTTCTCACGGTGCACCGATGCGCAACCGTTTCCACCGTTGCCTGCAGTCACGGACAGCTGGGCGCGGTCGACGAAAGAAGGAATGGCCATGGAACAACTCTAATGGTCGCCCCACAGCACCAACGGGATACCGAATGGTGGGGTGTGCCCACGGCTCCCGATCCCATCGCCCTGCCAACGAAAGCTTTTCTGGGAACGTGACGAGGGGCAGGTGGAAGACCACCTGCCCCTCTAAGTCATTTGCCTGGCAATCAGACCCCGGTCGGCTCCACATTCACCACACGGCGACCACGGCGGGTACCAAAATTCACGGTACCAGCCACCAAAGCGAACAAAGTGTCGTCTCCACCACGGCCAACGCCCTCACCCGGATGGAAGTGAGTGCCACGCTGACGGACGAGAATCTCCCCTGCGTTGACACGCTGACCGCCGAAACGCTTCACGCCGAGGCGCTGCGCGTTGGAATCACGACCATTACGAGAGCTAGATGCGCCCTTCTTGTGTGCCATTTCTACTCCTCAGCCCTTGATTCCGGTGACCTTCACCTGGGTGTACTTCTGACGGTGCCCCTGGCGCTTCTTGTAACCGGTCTTGTTCTTGAACTTCAGGATCCGGATCTTCGGCCCCTTGGTCTCGCCGAGAACTTCGGCGGTCACCTTGGCCTTGCCCAGCTTGTCGCTGGCGGTGGTGATGGCGTCTCCGTCGACCAGCATCAGCGGCTGCAAGGAGATCTCGCTGCCCACCTCGTCGGCGACGCGGTCGATCTCGACGACATCTCCCACGGTCACCTTGTGCTGGCGGCCGCCACTGCGCACGATCGCGTACACGACTGACTCACTCTCGTTCCTGCGTCTCCGCGATCTGCGGAGCGTCACTTCCAAACTGGAGAGTGTTCCTCCGAAGAACCGTGGAACACTCAATGCCTACGATGCGCACAACCCACAGGCAGTCGGCCGAAGGCGCACCGAGAACTCATGTTATGTGGCAGACCCAGACTGGTCAAACCACGGGCACATCACTGGTCAACCGTCGCCGACTCAACCACGAGGACGGTTTGTCCCCCACCCTGGTGGGTACCGTCGACCGTCTCAGCGCCCTGTGCACCAGTCTCAATCTCAATGTGGTGCCGTGCTGCAGCCGCAGCCAGCTTCGCGGTGGCCTGTTTGGCCTCTTCCGATAAGGGTTTGACTTGGTTGGCCTGCTTTTCCTCTGATGAGGCGTTTGCGCCACCGTTCGGCTTGCGACGTGAACGGTTGGCATGGGACTTCCCGTTGCGCTCCCCACCGTCGGCCGGGGCTTGGGATTCCACCGGGTCGTCATGACGAACATAACCGCGCCCACCACAGTGGTCACAGCTGTCTGTGAAGGCCTCAGCCAACCCGGTGCCAATCCGTTTGCGGGTCATCTGCACTAGTCCAAGGCTAGTCACCTCGGACACTTGGTGACGGGTACGATCCCGTCCCAAGCATTCAACAAGGCGACGCAACAAGAGTTCGCGATTTGATGGCAAAACCATGTCGATGAAATCGACGACGATGATGCCGCCCAAGTCACGCAACCTCAACTGACGGACGATCTCCTCCGCGGCTTCCAAATTGTTGCGGGTGATGGTCTCCTCCAAGTTTCCACCCGCCCCGGTGAACTTGCCGGTGTTGACGTCGATGACCGTCATGGCCTCGGTGCGATCAATAACCAGTGAACCGCCGCTGGGCAGGAAGACCTTGCGCTCCAGCCCCTTGTGGATCTGCTCCTCAATGCGAAACTTGACGAATGGATCTCCGTCACTGGACTCCCAGTGCTCGAGTCGCTCGCTCAGCCCGGAGGCAACCGAACCGACATAGTCGGAGATCCTCTTCCAAACATCGTCTCGGCCACCGAGTCCCGAGATGACCAGCTTCGAGAAATCCTCGGTGAAGGTATCGCGGATGATCCGCAGGGTCAGGTCAGGCTCGGAGTAAAGCAGCTGTGGAGCGCTGCCTTGCTTCGACTTTTTCTCAATGGCTTGCCACTGCGCCTTGAGCCGCTCGACATCAGCTACCAGTTCCTCTTGGGTGACGCCTTCCGCTGCGGTACGTACGATCACCGATGACTCGGGGGCGACGACCTCCTCCAGGATTCCCTTCAGCCTGCGACGTTCCTGGTCGGGCAGTTTGCGGGAGATACCGGACAAATGCCCACCAGGTGAGTACACGACGTAACGACCAGGGATGGACAGATGACCGGTCAGCCTGGCACCCTTGGCCCCCACCGGATCCTTCGACACTTGGACCAGCACGGTCTGACCGGATTTGAAAACCTGTTCCACCTTGCGGGCATCCGACGAGATGTTGAACTGGTCCCAATCCACCTCACCCGCATAGAGGACGGCATTGCGCCCACGGCCGATGTCGATAAACACAGCCTCCATTGAAGGAAGCACGTTCTGCACCCGGCCCAAGTAGATCGACCCAATGAGGGAGGTCGAGGTGGCCCGGTCGACGTAGTGCTCCACGAGCACCCCATCCTCGAGAACCGCCAGTTGGGTGTAATCCTCCCGTTGACGCACGAGCATGGTGCGCTCCACGGATTCGCGGCGGGACAGGAACTCGGCCTCGGTGAGAACAGGAGCGCGGTGTCTGCCTGCAGCGCGGCTGTCCCTGCGACGCTGCTTCTTGGCCTCCAACCGGGTGGATCCCTCGATGCCGGCGATCTCGTCGGAAAACTGGCGGGGTTCGCGGATCTTCACCGCCTCGCCTTGCTCGTCATCGTCCAATCCGGAACCGGAACGACGGCGACGGCGACGAGTGGACGATCCGCTCGTGACGGTCTCCCCATCGGCTGCCGGTGATTCGGATTCTGTCTCTGTCTCGGTGACCGGCTCCCCAGCTTCGGTGTCGGTGCCCTCCGCGGACCCAGAGCGACGTCGCCGACGTCCGCCACGACGACGACGGCGACGCGGGGTGGACGATTCCTCACCATCGGATTCCGCTGCGGCTTCCGTAGGCTCTTCATCGTCAGTTTCCGATTCTCCGGTCTGCCCGGTGGCATCCTCCTCAATCTGCTCATTAGCATCGTCACCAGCGGCAATGGCCGCGACCAGTGAAGCCAGCACTTGCTGGGTGTCCACCTCGCCGTCGGCGTTGGTGGGCATCTGCGCACCGATCAAATCCTGGGCGGCCTTCCTGGAGGCCCGACGCGGCCTGGTCCTGGCGGCCAACTCCACCGCACTGAGCGCGGCAGCAAGCCCCTCATCGGTTTCCGTGGCCGGGGCATCGGCGGCTTCTTCGACAGCGGAATCTGTCTCGACCGGAGTGGCCGGGGTACGCCGACGCAGCCGACCGCTACTCACCCGACGGGTGGTCCGCTTGGGGGCCTCCCCGGCGGAAACATCGGATTCGACAACTGGAGCAGCTTCATCCGCACTCTCCTGGGTCACTTGCTCGGTTTCTGTGACCTTGCTGGAATCGGAAAGGTGGGTGCGCAGCATGGTCTCCTGCGGGATCGACTCGGAGGCCTGTGGCGCTGCGGTTTCATCGCCATCAATCTGCGACAAGGTCTCGGCAACCGGGATCTCGGTGATCGAGGCACGTCTGGCGCGAGTGGCGGTCGTCCGTGCGTGCGACCGCGTCACCCGCTTGGGGGGCTCAGTCCCTGTACTCTCGACGGGAGCATTCGCTGCCTCGGTCATCATCGGAGCATCGCTCGGGGGGCCTGCGGGACGGGTCGAGGATCGGCGCCCCTTAGGCGGGCGCGGCAGGTCGTCGGTGAAATTGTTCGTGGAATTCGAGGTGCTCAAGGCATCGTCGAGCATCATGGCTCCTACTGCACCCGTGTGGTGCGGCTCGTCATCGCAGCAGCCCTGCGATCAAAACTTCTGGCACATCCGGTGTCAGCGCATCCCCGCGCAATCGAACTCTCGTCCGTTCGCAACTGCCCTTGGCATTGCGCGTTGGGCCTCGTTACGTCGCGGTTGGATGGTATCCATCCCGGTGGTGCGCGTCCGGATGACACGCGTGCCTTCATCACATTGTGCCACAGGCGGACGCGAGTTCATTCTTCAGGCAAGTGGATCGGTGATTCGCCCATCAATCAGTGGCCCCTGGGCCATCCTGGTTGCCCGGGGCGCATCCACCACCGCCACCTCGGGATCGATGGAGATCAGCGCAGCGAAGACATCGTCGGGCCGGACCAGTGGTTCGGTGTGCCGGAGCACCACCTCGACGCCCATCTCGAACGTCTTGGCCGCGATCAACGCGGTGCACACATCGAGTATCCGCTTGCCCTTTTTCGATGTCCTGGTCACCTCAAGCGAGGATGCAGCGAGCAAACCAGCGATCAATGGAGGAATCGATTCCGAGGGAAATCCGGGAAGTTCGATCTGCCAGGACGAGGCCTGCAACAACTGTGGCAACTTCGTAGTAGAAGCCTCCACCACCCGCACCACACGCATCCCCGGCGGAGTCACCTCGTTAAGGGCAACCAGCAGCTTGCCGGGGTCGACGACGCTGGCAAGCCCCAGCTCGACGTATTCGGCATAGGAGCCGGTTCCGGTGGGGGCCGCCCCGGCATGGGAAATCCTGGGATGACGGGAGAATCCGGAGGAATAGGCCATCGGCACCCGGGCACGACGTAGGACCCGTTCGAGTGCCCGTGAAAGATCACGATGCGAGGCGAATCGGACCGCATCAAGCTTGGTGTACTGGAGCCGCAGCCGTTGCACCGGTGGCGGGAGTTGGACCGGTTGCCTGCGCGTCATCTCACACCAGCTTCGAGTCGGCGACAGTCAAAGGCAGCAACTTCCCTCCACTGGGGCCAATCTCGATGTCTACCCCCAGGTCGGGACAGACCCCGCAGTCATTGCAGTCATCCCAGCGACAGTCACGTACCGGGGTTCCACTGACCGCGGCTTGGTATTCGTCCCACAACCAGCCACGATCCAGTCCCAGATGGATGTGGTCCCAGGCCAGCACCTCGGTCATCGGGCGTTCCCGGGTGGTAAACCAAGCGACATCCACCCCGAATTGGGTGAGCTCCTGTTCTGCGCAGCGCATCCACCGGTCAAAATCAAAGTGCTCGTTCCACCCGTCGAAGACCCCGCCATCACGCCAGACGGCTTCGATCACTCGACCAACCCGGCGATCACCACGAGCCAGTAGTCCTTCGACGAGCCCAGGACAACCGTCGGACCAGCGGATGGAGATCGCCCGGCCACAGGCTCTGTCCTCGCGAACCTTCTGCTTGAGGGCAGCCATCCGCGCATTGGCGGTCTCCGGATCGGTCTGGGCCGCCCACTGGAAGGGAGTGTGTGGTTTGGGGACGAAGGCGCCGATCGAGATGGTGCAGGCGACATCCCTGCTGCCTGCGGCTCGACGACCGGCCTCGATCACGTTGTGGGCCATGTCTGCGATGGCCAGCACGTCGTCGCCGGTCTCGGTTGGCAGGCCGCACATGAAATACAGTTTGACCTGCCGCCATCCGGATCCGAAGGCGGTAGTCACGGTGTCGATGAGGTCCTGTTCCGAGACGTTCTTATTGATCACACGGCGCATCCGTTCGGTACCGCCTTCTGGGGCGAAGGTCAGCCCGGAACGACGCCCATTACGGGCAAGTTCGGCGGCAAGATCAATGTTGAAGGCATCCACCCTGGTGGAAGGCAGGGACAAGGAGACCTCGCTGCCTTGGTAGCGGTTTGCCAGTTGAGCCGCGATATCGCCGATTTCCGAGTGATCGGCGCTGGACAACGACAGCAGCCCGACCTCCTCCAAGCCAGTGGCCTCCAGACCACATTCGACCATCTCACCGATCACCGGCAGCGAGCGTTCCCGGACGGGGCGGGTGATCATCCCTGCCTGGCAGAATCGGCATCCTCGGGTGCAACCACGGAAGATTTCCACCGAATAGCGTTCGTGGATCGTCTCCGCCATGGGCACCACCGGCGCCTTCGGATAAGGCCATTGGTCAAGGTCGGTGAGCACCCAGCGCTGCACCTGCAGCGGCACTCCCGGGCGGTTCGGGGAGACCTTGGCGATTGCTCCGCCAGGACCGTAGGTAACGTCGTAGAAGGCGGGGACGTAGAACTCACCGGTGGCGGCAAGTTGGGCCAGCAATCCGGTGCGTCCCTCGGGCTTCCCTGCGCGTTTCCATGTGCGCAGGCACCGGGAGAGCTCGGTGACCGCCTGTTCACCGTCGCCCACCACCACGACGTCGAGGAAGTCCGCCAAGGGTTCGGGATTGGTGGCGCAGTGCCCACCTGCGACAACAATCGGCATGTCCTCGCCCCGGTCCACAGAATGCACCGGGATTCCCGCCAGGTCCAAGGCATTGAGCACATTGGTATATACCAGCTCGGTGGCCAGCGAGATGCCCAGCACGTCGAAATCCCGCACCCTTCGATGGGTTTCCAGACTCAGTAATGGCACTCCCCGGGCACGCATGAGAGCCTCAAGGTCACGATCAACGCTGAATACCCGTTCGGCAGCAACCCACTCGGTTTGGTTGAGCACCTCGTACAGGATGGCATTGCCTTGGTTGGGCTGCCCCACCTCGTATAGGTCGGGGTACATCAGAGCCCAGCTCACTTCGATGTCGTTCCAGTTCTTAGCGACTGAATTGGTCTCCCCGCCGACGTACTGGACCGGCTTGGCAACGTGGGCCAGCAGGGGTTCGAGTCTGTCGAACCAAGGCTCAGGGGTGTGCTTGTTCATCAGGCACAATGCTAGCCGTGCGGAAACTTCTCACCACCTCGCGGCGCCGGGCGAGCAGGCCGATGAGGAAGGCTGTGAGCACCAAGATCCCGACGCGGATGAATATCTCCGGCCCACTTGTCCCGGCGGACCGGTCGAAGATTAAGGAGATATCCATGAACGGGAGAAATATCTCGGACACCAGGTTGTTCACCACGTGAATCGCAACCGCGGCCTCAAGCCCACCGGTGCGCCAGGTCAACCAGCAGGCGACCATGCCAAACCAGAAATAGAAGATGTTGAGCCAGATGTCCTGGGCCCCGTGGATCACCATGAACAGCAGCGAGGACAAGATACCACCAACGACCAGAGCGACAACAGGCTTGCGGAAGAAGCTGGCGACGGCCCGATTCATCAGCCCACGCAGCCCGAACTCCTCCCCCGCCGCCTGCAATGGGGTGGTCACCAGGATTCCGATGACCAGCAGCACGGTGTCCGAGTTGACACCCAGTTCGGGCATGTCACCCGCACTGCGCATCAACCACGTCTCGACCGCAGTGACGATGACCCAGATTGGCACAGTGACCGCAGTGCACATCCAGAACCATGGCCAGCGGAACCCGCCGACGACCGAGCTAAGCCATTTCGGCGACTGCTTGAACAATAGGAAACCACTCAGCCAAGCGATGGGGATGAGCAAGGCGAGGCTCAGATTGTTCGCCAGGAACAGCAAGGGGGTCATGTGATGGGCGATATCCGCCATGTCCTCGGGAGTCAATCGCCCAGTGGCGATATCGATCCCTCCGACGATCATGACGAGCACGTTGATCACGACGAAATACACCACGCAGGCCAGCAGGAGCGCCAGCAGCGGACGCCACCACTTCCATGAGGTGGTCCGCCAGAACATGTGGTATTCGGTCGAGGTCTCCGGTAGATGGGAAACCTGCGGAGCCGGTGCCACCCACTGCCCTGGGACTGGAGCGCCCCCGGGCCGACCGGCATTCCATAGTTGCCCTTGCGGCTCGGTGGGCGGGTTTCCGGGTACCGACGGCTGGGCCGGGAAGGTAGGTAAACCAGTATTCACCGGATCGGACGGTGTTGCCTGAGGATCTTGCGGGGTCGTCACAGCTTTGACTGTAGACCTCCATCGGTCAACTCCGTGATCAGAAAACGCACTTTTCCAGCCAAATGGACCGAGCCGATCACCAAGACGGTGGCTTGCTCACTGGCCACTTGGCCAAGCCCCCGAGCGGTGCGCAATCCGACCTCCACATCGGGGGCAGTGTGCACCCTTCCCGGTGGGAAGTAATCACTGGCCACCTCGGCTATCTCGTCGACACCCACGGCGCGGGGATCATCGGCCATCGTCGTGACGACGATCTCATCGAGTTCGGCGGCCAGCAGGCCCATCACCCGGTCGATGTCCTTGTCTTTCATCATCGCCACCAGTCCGATGAGCGGGCGACACGGGAAAGCCTCCCGGACGCCGACCAGGGTGGCTGCCACTGCGGGCGGATTATGTGCGGTGTCCAAGACGAGGATCGGATCGTCGTGCACGGCCTCAAGACGTGCAGGAGCAACGACGGCGGCCAACCCATCCTCAATTACCCCAGGCGCCAGCGCTGAGTCACGGAAAGCCTCCACTGCTCCTACCGCCAGGGCCGCATTGTGGGCCATGTGAGCCCCGTGCAGCGGGAGGTAAAGATCTCCAATTTGACCATCGCAGGTATCGATCCGCACCATCTGACCACCCACTGCAGGAACCCGTCCGACAAGACCGAAGTCGATGCCTTCGCGACGCACCATCGAACCGGTTTCCAGACAGCGAGCCTCCAGCACCCGAGCAGCCTCGGCCTCCTGGGCCGAGAGCACCGCGATGGTGCCCTTCTTGATGATTCCCGCTTTCTCCCCAGCGATCTTTGCGAGGGTGTCGCCCAACAGGTGAGTGTGGTCCATGCCGATGGGAGTCACCACCGCGACGCGGGCGTTGGCCACCGAGGTGGCATCCCAACTCCCTCCCATGCCGACCTCCACCACGGCAACATCAACCGGAGCGTCGGCGAAGGCCGCATACCCCATGGCGGTGATGATCTCGAAGAAGGTCATCGAAACCCCGTCCAGTGCCTGTTCGTCGACCATGTGCACCATTGGAGCGATCTCCCGCCAGATCTCATCGAAACGCTCGGTAGACAGCGGTTCGCCGTCGACGCTGATTCGCTCACACACGTCAACCAGGTGCGGAGATGAGAAGCGTCCCACCCGCAACCCCATCGATCGCAGCAGGGCATCGATCATGATTGCGGTCGACCCCTTGCCGTTAGTCCCCGCGACTTGGATAACCGGGCAGGCATCCTGCGGGTCGCCCAGCAGCGTGCACAGGGCCTCGATCCGGGCTAAAGAGGGCTGCGGACGGGATTCCGGCCACCTGTTCATCAAGGCCTCGGCGATCTCAGTGTGCGACGCGTGAACCGGGGGACGAGAGGGTGCGGTCATGCCCGCAGCCTACTGGCCCATTGGTGGGGATCACGCTGGACAAGACCTGCAACGATCCGGCAACACTCCGTAACGGTTGAATGTTTTACTTTCTTGGTCACGTATGCTGCTCACGTGAGTTCCTGGACCGGCCAAGTGGCACCCTCCCAAGTCACCCGCGAATGGCGGGACTGGGTGGGTCTGATCACTCGAATCATCCTCGGATGCGGGCTCTTCTACGCAGGAGCCCTCAAGGTGGGCAACCTGGCCGCCAACGTGGCGCAGGTCGAGTTGTACCAGCTGCCGGTTCCTTCTTGGGCCGAAACGGTCATCGGCACCATTCAGCCGTTCCTGGAGATCGCCGTCGGATTGATGCTCATCCTGGGACTATTCACCAGGGTGAATGCCATCTTGGGGGCACTCGCCATGGCGGTGTTTATCGCGGGGATCATCTGGGCATGGTCCAACGGAATCCAGATCGACTGCGGTTGCTTCAGCGTCGGCGGGAAACTGGAGCCAGGAGAGCAGAACAAATATCTGCAGGACATCGTGCGGGATCTCGGTTTCATCGCCTGTGGTCTGTGGTCGTGGATCCGTCCACGCTCGATCCTGGCAGTCGACAACTGGCTGCTGAAACCCATCGATATCCGCACCACCCTCGACGAGACTGACACCACGACACTGCACGGGAGTACACAGTGAGCAAGAAGGACAACAACCAAGCCGCCCCGGTGGGAACCTCCAAGCGTGCACAGCTGGCTGCCCAGCAGGCAGCCGAGGCCGCACACAAACGCATGATGCGCATCGTCACGGTGATCGGCATTGTGCTCGCCTTGGTGATCGTATCGATCGTGACCGTCGTGCTGGTGCAGAACCACGAGAAGGACCCGGGCACTACGGAGACCACTGCGGAGACCACCGCGGAGCAAATCGTCCCGGTGCGGGCAAACGCCGACGGCAACGGCATCGTTTACCACGAATCAACCAAGAACACCGATGCCCCGCTGGTGGATGCCTACCTCGACTACCAGTGCCCGGGCTGTGCTGCGGCATCGAGGATCATCGACCCGATGCTCGAGGAATTGGCCGACAACGGGAGCATCCAACTCGTCTACCACACCCTGCATGGGCTCGATGCCAGACTCAAGAACGACTCCTCCTACCGCTCTGCGATAGCCGCGACCTGTGTCGCAAACCTCGACACCGACTATTTCCCCACCTACTCGAGCACTATCTTCGCGAACCAGCCCAGGCGAGAAGGTATCGGTTACACCAACGAGCAACTGACCAAGACCTTTACTGAATCCGCCGGAATCACCGGTGCAGACCTCGAGACCTTCCAGGCCTGCTACACCGGGCAGGCCACCAAGGACTTCATTGATACGACCCAGAAGACCCTGCCAGATGTGGTCACGCTCACGCCCTCATTCGTGACGAACAATAAGGTGTTGGATCTCAATGAGCAGAACCTCGCGTCGAAGGAGGCCTTGCTGGAAGCCATCAAGCAGGCCGCAGGACAGGACTGATCACAGCAGGCAACCCGCAAACCAGCGATGAAACGGCCGGTGGCCGGACTCGGTAGGATGCAAGCCATGACTTCTGCACCCAACCAGTCCGCCCCGGCCGTCGCTGATTCCTGGCAGGTGCCAGAATCCCCGAAATTGGAGGGGCTTGAAGACAGGTGGGCGCAGCAGTGGCGTGCCGACGGAACCTTCACTTTCCAGCGCCCGCAGGGAAGGGAGCAGGTCTTCTCCATCGACACCCCTCCCCCGACGGTTTCAGGCTCCCTGCACGTCGGGCATGTCTTCTCCTACACCCACACCGATATTGTCGCCCGTTACCAGCGTATGCGGGGCAAACACGTCTTCTACCCCATGGGTTGGGACGACAACGGCCTACCTACCGAGCGGCGGGTTCAGAATTATTATGGGGTGCGTTGTGACCCGTCGATTCCCTACGATCCGGATTTCATTCCTCCGGCCAAGCCGGATCCCAAGCGTCAGCTCCCGGTCTCACGGCGCAATTTCATCGAACTCTGTCACGAGTTGACCGCTGTCGATGAGCAGGCCTTCGAGGGTCTGTGGCGTCGCTTGGGCCTGTCGGTCGACTGGGACACCTTGTACACCACCATCTCAGACGAAGCCCAGACAGTCGCTCAGCGGGCCTTCCTACGCAACCTCGCCCGTGGTGAAGCCTATCTGTCGTTAGCCCCCACTATGTGGGATGTCACTTTCCAGACCGCAGTTGCCCAAGCGGAGTTGGAGGCCAGGGATTATCCCGGCTTTTACCACGCCCTCACCTTTCACCGTCCCGACGGCGGCACGGTGATCATCGAGACCACACGCCCCGAGTTACTGGGGGCCTGCGTAGCGCTCATCGCCCACCCAGACGACGAGCGCTACCAGCCGCTATTCGGCAGCACGGTCACCACCCCGGTCTTCGAGGTTGAGGTGCCGGTGCTCGCCCACAAGGACGCCGAGCCCGACAAGGGGTCGGGCATCGCCATGTGCTGCACCTTCGGTGATCTCACCGATGTCACCTGGTGGCGCGAGCTTGATCTGCCAGCCCGCACCATCATTGGGCGCGACGGGAGAATTCTGCGCGAGACCCCCGAATGGATCACCAACCAAACCCTCTGGGAGGCAATAGCTGGGAAGACAACCTTCTCCGCACGGGAGGCCACCGTGGCCATGCTGCGTGAGCGTGACGAGATGATCGGCGATCCCCGTCCGACCACACGCATGACGAATTTCTACGAGAGGGGCGACAAACCCCTGGAGATCGTCTCCACCCGCCAGTGGTATCTCACCAACGGTGGACGCGATTCCCAGTTGCGTGCCGAGTTGCTCGCCCGCGGCGAAGAACTCGAGTGGACTCCCGAGCACATGAGGCACCGCTACGCGAACTGGGTAGGCGGGCTCAACGGCGACTGGCTCATCTCACGCCAGCGCTTCTTCGGAGTTCCCTTCCCGGTGTGGTACCCACTTGATGCTTCTGGCGAACCAGACCACGACCACCCGATCATTCCCACCGAGGAGATGCTGCCGGTTGACCCGGCATCTCAGCCTGCCCCAGGGTACACCGAGCAGATGCGCGGGATGCCCGGCGGGTTCATCGCCGACCCGGATGTGATGGACACGTGGGCCACTTCCTCCCTGTCCCCACAGATCGCCTGCGGATGGGAACGCGACAAGCAGTTGTGGCAACTCACCTTTCCCATGGACATCGCTCCCCAGGCCCACGACATCATTCGCACTTGGTTGTTTTCCCGCGTGGTGCGCTCACACCTTGAAGAGCAGCAGCTTCCTTGGCACCGGGCGACAATCTCCGGTTTCGTCGTTGATCCGGATCGCAAGAAGATGTCGAAATCCAAAGGCAACGTGATCGTTCCCACCCAGATTCTCGGCAAATTCGGGGCCGACGCGGTGCGCTGGCGTGCTGCCATGGCCCGCCCGGGAACCGATTCCCCCTTCGACGAATCCCAGATGAAGGTCGGACGTCGCTTGGCGATGAAAATACTCAACGCATCCCGGTTCGCCCTCAACGATTCGGCTCCGGTCGATCCCTCAGCGATCACCGAGGCCGCCGATCTGGCCATGCTGGCGTCCCTTCGCGAGGTCATTGCCCGAGCCACCGAGGCCTTCGAAGAATTCAACTACACCGACGCCCTGGAGACAATCGAACACTTCTTCTGGACCTTCTGTGACGACTACGTGGAATTGGTCAAGCAGCGTTCCTACGGGGCCCGGGGCGATGCCCCGGCTGCATCGGCGAGGGCTGCCCTCCAGTTGGCGCTGTCAGTGCATTTGCGGCTGTTCGCCCCGTTCATGCCTTTCGTCACCGAGGAAGTGTGGAGTTGGTGGCAGCCGGGATCGGTGCACCACGCCGACTGGCCCACCGTCGATGAGTTGCCAGACGGTGGGGATAGCGCGCTATTGGCAGATGTGTCCAATGTACTGATGGGAATCCGCGGCGCGAAATCCCAAGCAAAGGTTAAACAGCGCACCGAGGTGACAAGGGCGACCGTGTCTGCTCCGCAGGATAGCGTGAAACGATTGCATACTGTGCTCGACGACCTGAAGGCAGTGGGCAACATCAGCGGCGCCCTTGACCTGGTCGCCTCCGAGGGCGAGATCCATATCGACGTAGAATTGGCGCCCGCCGCTCGGTGAGACCCGGCACCATGAGGTCACCGTGTCACAGGAGAACCTCTTGGCTGTGCACCGATCAACTACTGGCGCATCGCATTACCGGTTGCCTATGGCTGTGCTGGAGTCGCAACCATAGGCAGTGTTGTTTGTTACCTTGTACCTGAGTCCGGGTTCAGCCCAGTTGTTCGATGATGTGGGCCTTGACCGCCTCGGGGTCATTGGGTAAATCAACAACGCGACGCGGTTGGTCCATGACGTCCTTGAAGCGCTCCGGAACTGGGGGCATCACCCCGACGGCCTCAATGATGGTGTCGGCGAATTTCACCGGCAACGCAGTCTCCAGCACCACGATCGGGCTGTGAATCTGTCCTGCCAGGTGATGAGCGACGTGGATGCCGTCGGCGGTGTGCGGATCAACCAGAATGCCGCAGTCACACCACAGTCCCCGGATGGTCTGCACCCGGTCGGCGTGGGTCGAGTTCCACGAGATGAATCCGTAACGCTCGGCCAGGTTCTGGAAAGCTTCGGTGCGACGCAGCGAGAACCGGCCATGAGCACTCAACTGGGTGTCGAATAGGTCGGTGGTGATCTCGGGTTTGCGCCCCATGAGGTCGTGTACGAAGCGTTCAAGATTCGATGCTTTCGATATATCCATCGACGGTGATGAGGTCGCTGCGACTTCCTGACTGGCGCGAACCCGGTAGCGACCGGTGGAGAAGAATTCATGGAGCACGTCGTTCTCGTTGGTGGCCAGCACCAGACGATCGATGGGCAGACCCATTTCCCGGGCGATATGTCCGGCACAGATGTCACCGAAATTGCCAGAGGGCACGGCGAAAGAGATCTTCTCCTCGTTGGAGCCGGTCATCTGCAGGTACAGGGCGACGTAGTAGACCACTTGGGCCAGCAGCCGAGCCCAGTTAATAGAGTTGACCGCGCCGATCGAGTACCTGGCCTTGAACGCGACATCCGCATTCACCTTCTTCACCGCATCCTGGCATTCGTCGAAAACCCCGTCGAAGGCGATGTTGTGGATGTTGGGGTCCTTGAGCCCGAACATCTGTGCTTGCTGGAAGGGAGTCATCCGTCCAGCTGGAGTCAGCATGAAAACCTGCACCCGCTCACGACCACGCATGGCGTACTCGGCAGAGGAGCCGGTGTCACCCGAAGTGGCCCCCAGAATCGTGAGACGACGGTCTCTGCGAGTCAGTTCATACTCGAACAACTCGCCCAGCAGGGCCATGGCCATATCCTTGAATGCAGCCGTCGGGCCATTGGAAATGTGGCCGATCCACAGTTGGCCGTCGCCGATGCGCGAGACCCCCACCACTTGGGTGGAACCAAAATTTTCGGCATCGTAGGCACGACGGCAGATGCCGAGCAGATCATCGGAATCGATGTCGTCGACATAGAGGGAGATGACCCGGTGGGCCAAGGCAGCATAGCCTTCCCCAGCCAGCACCCGACGCCATTCGTCCAGCAGGTCACCGTTGACCCGCGGATAGGAGACAGGCAGGTACAGCCCGCCGTCAGCGGCGAGACCTTCGAGAAGGATGTCGCAGAAGGAATGGGTCGGTCCGTTGGATGGGGCGCGGGTCGACAAATATTTCACGTCTGCAGCCTATAGTGCTGACACGCTCTGTGAGTAGGGTGTGTCGTGTGATGGGAGGGCATCAATGATCGAAATCAGTTTCTCCCCGGCCCAGATGTCGGGGGTTGCCGAGCGTCTGCAGGCTATGTCCACAGATGCAGCCGACTCCTTGTCCCCCACTGCCCCCGAGGCCACCAAGAACAACACCACCGCGATGTCGTCGGTGACATCGGTCTATTCGACCGCTGCCCAATCCGCCAATTCCACGGTCGCGGAAGCCGCTGGTGCCCTGGTTCGCACCGCTGAGGACTATGCCCGGATTGAGGCCGATGCCGTCGAGATGATCAACCAAGTCTTGAAAGAAATGCAGTGACCGCCACCCCGCTTGTCACCGAGCTGCAACGCTGGCATGACAAGATGACCGTCGAGGTCATGCTGATCTTCGACTACGACGACCAGTGGGAAACCATCATCAAACTGGCCGATCGGCAGAGCAACGACGAGCAGGCTGCACTGGAAGCCGAACAGGTGAGACGACAATCCCAACAACTTGCCGGGTTGGCCGAGGGACTCAACCGGGTTCCGAGCGAAGTTCCCGATTGGCAGGGCGCATCCCGGATCGCGTTCGATAACACGATGAACCTGCTGAGCCGCAGGATCCGTGAGCTTGCGGAGATCGGGGAGGATTCCAACCAACTGCTGGAAGCCGCGCAGAAATCCCACAAGGCAGTGGATGATCTGTTCTTGGATCTCGTGCAGGATTCGGTGAAACATGCTGAACGGTCGCTGTCCATCGCCCGTTCCATGGCCGCCATGACCAACGGGGCCTCGCTGACCGACTGGGTTATCTCCAACTTGAACCAAGTCTCCCGCCTGGTTGGTCAGCTGAAATCGGCGGTGGCCCGGGTTGAGGACCTGAGCGATGAGGTGGACGAGTTGATGAACACGTTGTCCAAAGACACCACGAGAATCGATTCCGAACTGACGCAGTTGCGGGAGCGGCTTCACTGAAGGATCGGTTCACTGCTCCCTGCTGTGGATACGAGAACGGGTGCGAGCGATGTCTGCCTCGAAACCGTCGATGAGAGAATCAAATTCCTGGGTGCGAGCATTGCGCTCGGCCATCATGCGATCTACCGAATCTTCCGGTGCCTGGGCAATGCTCAGGGCACGGTTGACGGCCTGTACGATGCCCTCTCCTGCGGCGACCGGGTCGATGTGGGTGTCCATCCTGACATTGGTCACACGCAACGATTCGGTGACCGTGGCACGAACCATCGAATCGTCGCTGCGCCCAACGAAGGTTCGTGGCTCCGGTTGCCAGTCCGGCATCACAGACCTCCCATGAGCAACGCACGCAACTGGGGATTCAAACCAGGAAGATCCGCCATCGCACGAGCGGTCTCGTCCCGGGCCACATCCAAGCTGCGCTGCACGGATTCAGTGGCCGATGAGGACAAATCATAGGCGTCCTCGGGGTTGCATACCTCAGCATTCAGCAGACGCCCTTCGGCATCGACGCGCACGGTGACGGTCCCATCCCTGGATGTCGCTTCGTAGCAACGAGATAGAATCTCGGCCAGTTCGTCAAACTCGGCCTCGCTCTGCCGATCGGATCCAGACCTCACCGCCGTTCACCTCCCCATGCCAGACTACGCGGATAATTCGGTGCGCTGAAGCTCGTCCCTGCTCACCAGGGTGGGTTGGGCTCCCCCGGTGACTGCTTCGGCGGTCACCACAACCTGACCGATCTCGGAGTCCCCGGGGACGTCGTACATGACATCAAGCAGGGTCTCCTCCAAGATCGAACGCAGACCCCGGGCACCGGTCCCTCGTTCGAGGGCCTTCGCAGCAATGGCACTCACTGCCTCATCAGTGAACTCCAACAGGACGTCGTCGATCTCGAAAAGCTTGGTGAACTGCTTAGTCAAGGCATTGCGCGGTTCGGTGAGTATGCGCTCCATGGCGGCCAGGTCAAGCTGCGGCACCGTCGCGATCATCGGAAGCCGTCCGATGAACTCGGGGATCAGACCGAATTTGTGCAGGTCCTCGGGCTGAACACCAGCGAATGGGTCGTCACCCCGCTCGACACGCTGGGTGATGTCGGCGGTGAACCCGAGAGGACGTTTCCCGACCCGGGAGTCGATGATGTCCTCAAGACCTGCGAATGCCCCACCGACGATGAACAAGACATTGGTCGTGTCGATCTGGATGAATTCTTGGTGTGGGTGCTTACGACCGCCCTGAGGAGGAACCGATGCGACCGTTCCTTCAAGGATTTTCAGGAGCGCCTGCTGCACCCCTTCACCCGATACGTCCCTGGTGATCGACGGGTTCTCGGCCTTGCGTGCCACCTTATCGATCTCGTCAATGTAGATGATGCCAGTCTCGGCCTTCTTCACGTCGAAGTCGGCGGCCTGCAGCAGCTTGAGTAAAATGTTCTCGACGTCTTCGCCAACATAACCAGCCTCGGTAAGAGCCGTGGCATCAGCCATAGCGAAGGGCACATTGAGCAGCCGCGCCAGGGTCTGGGCAAGGTAGGTTTTGCCACAGCCGGTCGGACCGATCAGCAGCACATTCGATTTGGCGAGCTCAACATCCTCATCGCGGCGCACCTCACCGGCGCGAACCCTCTTGTAGTGGTTGTAGACCGCCACGGACAGGACCTTCTTCGCCTTGTCCTGGCCGATGATGTATTCATCGAGGAAAGCTCGGATGCCAGCCGGAGTAGGCAGATCGTCGGTGCGGCCCGAGGATGCGGGGCCCTCAGAGAGCTCCTCCTCAATGATTTCGTTGCACAGGTCGATGCACTCATCGCAGATGTACACCCCAGGACCCGCGATCAGCTTCTTGACCTGCTTCTGCGACTTGCCGCAGAAGGAACACTTGAACAGGTCACCGCTCTCACCGATGCGCGCCATCGCCCCTCCTCGTGGAAAAAGTGTTCGTGGGGAGACCACCGACTCCAACCTTATCGCGTGATGAGGCTGGAGCGGTGGTTCTGAGGTGGGTCACTTCGCGTCAGACAAAGAAGTCAGGATGTCGTCGATCAGTCCGTATTCGACGGCCTCGTCGGCCGTGAAGAATTTGTCTCGGTCGACGTCGTTGTGGACCCTGTCGACATCCTGGCCGGTGTGGTCGGAGAGCATTTGCTCCATCAGGGAGCGAATGCGCAGGATCTCATTGGCCTGGATCTCCAGATCGGAGGACTGCCCGTAGGAGCCCTCACCACCCATCGCCGGCTGGTGGATCAGGATGCGCGAATTCGGCAAAGCCAAACGCTTACCCTTGGTCCCCGCTGCCAAGATGACCGCAGCCGCTGAGGCGGCCTGCCCCAAGCACACCGTCTGCACATCAGGCTTGATGTACTTCATGGTGTCATAGATCGCAGTCATCGCGGTGAAGGAGCCACCGGGAGAGTTCAGGTAGATCGATATCTGACGCTCGGAATCCATCGACTGCAGACATAGCAACTGAGCCATGACCGCATTGGCGATCTCATCGGTGATCGGGGTGCCGAGGAAGATGATGCGCTCCTCGAACAGTTTGGTGTACGGATCGACCCGGCGCACGCCGTAGCTGGTGCGTTCCTCCCACTGGGGGATGATGTAGTCCATCACTGGATCGGCACCGGCTGTGCCGTAGGGCATCCGGGGCAGATTCGTCCCGGCAATCGGATTGGGAATCATGGTGTGCCTCACTGGTTCGGTGCGTCGGGATTGGTCATCTGCGACGCGCGTTCGAAGACATGATCGATGAAGCCGTACTCAAGAGCTTCGGTGGCGGTGAACCAGCGGTCACGGTCGGAGTCCTTGGTGATCTGCTCGACGCTTTGACCGGTCTGCTCGGCAATCAGCTTCGCCATCTCCTTCTTCAGGTGCACCAACTGCTCGGCCTGGATTGCGATGTCCGAAGCCGCGCCGCCGATACCACCGGAGGGCTGGTGCATGAGGATCCGGGCGTGCGGCAGAGCGTAGCGCTTGCCGGGGGCGCCTGCGGACAGCAGGAACTGGCCCATCGACGCAGCCAAACCCATGGCCACGGTGGACACGTCATTGCTGATCCACTGCATGGTGTCGTAGATCGCCATGCCGGCGTAAACCGAACCACCAGGGGAATTGATGTAGAGATAGATGTCGCGCTCCGGGTCCTCCGCATTCAACAGCAGCATCTGGGCACAGATGGCATTGGCGTTTTCGTCGCGGACCTCGGAACCGAGGAAAACGATCCGGTTCGCTAGCAACGACTGGTAGACGTTGTCCGTCATTCCGACACCGGAGCCGACAGCAGGGGCTGCCAGAGCAGGACTCAAGGATTGATTCACGCAGACGAATCTACAAGCCCCGGGTGCCAAACCGAAGGAGACCGGCCGCAGTTCGCCCTTGGCCGATGCCAGCCGAGCAGCTCCCGGGCCTGGGAATCGGTGAGCTGCCACCCAGTTCGTCCACGCGAGTCGAGCGGGTTTTTCTAGCTCTTCTGCGGTGTTGACCGCATCGTCAAGATCCCCACCGCCCATCAGACAGCCGTGGCGGGCCAGCACCAGAACCTTGTGGCCCACAGCCGCGGAGGTGATCTCGTCGACGACTTCAGTACCTCCCGGATGAAATCAGGGGCCGGGCAGGTCATGACGTACCGGGCATTGATCGGCCTATCGCCCGGTCAAGGTCTTCAGCGATAGGTCTCCAGCCACCCAAGCCTGGCCGCGAGGGTCTACTCACAGCCAATCCAGCCGTCGTAGTGGCAGTCGATCAGCCCGGTGGAACCACTCAGCCTGATCAGTCGCGGAGTCCCTCGGCTTCGGCCTCCATGCCCTTCAGGTCACTGGAGATCATGGAATCGATCCACTTGGCATCCGGGTCGATGTCGACGAGCAGCGACTTGCACAGCAGAGTCAACGGCAGGGCGAGCAGGGTTCCCAGGGCACCAATCACCCCAGTCCACAGCAGCAACGAGATGAACGAGATTGTCGGGGTGATACCCACCGATTCCCCAGTGAACCGCGGTTGGATGATCGACTGGACGACGAAGTTCAGCACCGAGTAGATGACGATGACAGCAACGGCTGTCTGCCATCCATTGGCGAATAAGGCAACCAGAGCGGGAGGAACCAAGCCGATGACGAAGCCGATGTTGGGGATGTAATTGGTGAGGAAGCTGAACAGGGCCCACACCAGAGCCAGTGGTACCCCCATGGCCGCAACCGCAATGCCGTCGAGGATCGCCACGATGAGACCAAAGATCGTCGTGACCGCCCAGTAGCGCCGCACGCCTCGGGCGAAGATGAGGAACCCTTCCAGCATCCGGGGGCGCTCCTCCTCCAGGAGCCGTAGCCGACGTTCCATGGCAGGAGTATCCATGGCCATGAAGATGATAGCGGCCAGGATGACGGTGATCACTCCGACCGTGCCAGAGGCCCCGGTAAGCAGCGAGGTCGCTGCCGTCGTGGCGGCCCCCAGCAACCGTGAGGGGTCAAAGGTGGAGATGAACTGATTGAAGGCCGAGGAATCCAGACCGAGCCTTGCGGAGAGGTCGATCACCTGCTGGTACATGACCGAGAATTGGGAAGCGTAGCGGGGAAGAATGTCGATCATCTCGGTGATCGACCAGATCATCCCAATGACGATGGCCAGCAAGATGGCGTAGACCGACAGGGTGATAATGACCGCTGACAACCAGGAAGGGGTGCCCTTGCGGACCATCCAGGTGTGCATCGGGTAGATGGTGATCATCAGGTTGAGAGCCAAGAAGGTCGGCCCGATGACACTCGCGAACTCCCGCAGGGCGAACAACAACACCAAACAGGCTGCCAGGCCGATCATGACGGTATTGAACCGTGGCCTCGGCACCCACGAGTGGGATTCGGGAACAAATATGTCGCTCATGGAGTCTCCCCTCGTCAGCATGGATCCGCAATCACCAGCGGGCCCCTGCAGATGCGCAGGAGGCCCGCTGGGTCAAGGTCATCGAGGTATCAGGCCTCGGCCTCGTCGGTCTTCTTGGCTGTCGTCTTCTTCACCGGAGCCTTCTTGGCAGGCTTGGCATCGGCCTCCTCCTTAGCAGGCTTGGTGGCCTTCTCGGCTTCGTCGCTGTCCTCGGCCGGGGCCAAGGTGCCATCTGACTGAAGCCTGGAAACGAAGACCTCGTCGCCGTTGGTATCGACAATGGTGACCGAGCTCACCAGCTGGCCCAGCGCCTTGCCACGACGGGCCTCTTCCATCCACTCGGCAGCATGGTTGTGCTCCATCATGTGCTGGAGCTCCTGTTCGGGGGAGGTGCCGTTCTGCTGAGCCTTGGCAAAGATCAGTTCGGTCAGTTCCTGCTGGGAGACCTGAACCTCGTTATCCTCTGCGTACTTATCGAGGATGATCTGGGAACGCAGCCCCTCCACGATGCGGTTGTTGAGAGTTTCCCAGAACTGCTCGGGAGTCTCTGCATCTTCCTCCTCGGCATCAGCCAAGTATTGCTCGAGAGTCAGCCCGGCGCGCTGCAACTGCTGCTCAATGTTCTCGCGGCGGGTTGTGCGCTCATTCTCGACCAGAGCCTCGGGCAACTCGAAGACTGTGCGGTCAACAATGTTCTGCAATACCTGTTCGCGAGCCTGGTTCGCCTGGCCGATGCGGGCCATCCGCTCGAGGTTGTCACGCAAGTCTGCATACATCTGCTCAGCGGTGTCGAATTCGGAGACCATCTGGGCGAATTCATCGTCGACCTCGGGCAGCTCCTGGTTCTGGACCTTGGTGACCTCGATCTCAATCTCGGCCTCCTCGCCACGGTTGACACCGCCGATCAAGGTCGAAGTGATGGTCTTCTTCTCCCCGGTTTTCATGCCGGTCAATGCCTCGTCCATGCCCTCAACCATGCCGCCGGCACCGATCTTGTACTGGACATCGGTGGCTTCGGCATCTTCGAGTACCTTGCCGTCTTGGCGGGCGGTGAGGTTGATGACGACGACGTCGCCAGTCTCGGCTTCTCGCTCGACGGGGGTGAGGGTTCCGAAACGCTCACGCAGCAGATTGACCCGCTCCTCGACCTCCTCATCGCTGACCTCGGCCACCGGGACCTCAATCTTCAAGTCGGTGGTGTCGGCGATCTCGAAAACGGGACGCACGTCGACCTCGGCAGTGAGCACGACGTTCTTACCGTCATTCAACTCGGTGACATCGATCTCCGGCTGACCGAGGGGATGGATGTTGTTCTCGCTAACGGCCTCGGCGTAGAACTGCGGGAGCTGGTTATTGATCGCTTCCTGAAGCACGACTCCACGACCGAAGCGCTGATCAATGAGACGCGGCGGCACCTTGCCCTTGCGGAAGCCGGGAATGTTGATCTGCTCGGCGATCTGCTTGTAGGCGGCCTTGATTGCCGACTCGAGTTCGTTGAAGGGCTTGTCGATGGTGAGCTTGACCCGGGTCGGGCTCAGCTGCTCGAGAGTGCTGGACACATGGTCTCCTGGAAGTTTGCGGGACACCCCGAGACGGAGTGCACGAACCGTTTGATTCTAGCGAGGACGAATAACGGCTTCCAACCCGCCCTAGCCCGGACCTCACGCGCTCGGAAGAGTCCGCGATCAAAGACATGCCTCTGCCTGCAATCCCCGGTACTAGCGTCGGAGCGGTGAGTTGCTTCCCGACGATCCGCCGCGCTACTGCCGCTGATGTCCCGACCTTATCGGAGTTGTCAGCGATCGCCTTCACCCAGGCTTTCGGGCACCTCTACGCTCCCGCAGATCTCGCGCGTTTCCTGGCCGGTGCCTACGACCAGGAATCCTATGCCGCCTTGATCGCTGACCCCACCAAGGCGCTGTGGGTGGCCGAGAGATCGGGCCAGGTGATCGGTTACGGATTGGCGGGACCCTGCAACCTTCCCCACCCCGAGGTCACCGAGGCCGACGGCGAGATCAAGCGGCTGTACCTGCTGGCCGGGCACCAGGGATCGGGAGTCGGATCGATACTGCTCAAAACGGCTATGTCCTGGCTGCTGGCTGATGGCCCCAGAGTGCTGTGGCTCGGCGTGTGGTCGCAGAACCACGGCGCCCAACGGCTCTACAACCGCCACGGTTTCACCAAGGTCGGCGAGTACGAGTTCCCGGTGGGTGAGCACCGGGATCGCGAGTTCATCTTCCGTCGCCCACGGAGCCAGCCCAGCGTTTGGGCGTATCCGGAAAGTTTCCACTAGACTGCAACGAGGTCGCTCGGTGACCACCGGGGCGTAGCGTAGTGGCTAGCGCGCCTGCTTTGGGAGCAGGAGATCGCAGGTTCGAGTCCTGTCGCCCCGACCATTAAATCGGCGCTCAAACCAACATCATGGAAGTCCCATGGCGTGGGTTTTTGCTTATTCTTGGTGGATCTCCTGGTAGCCAGGGCATCATCCGGCAGTCTCTGCAAACCTGGTGCTTCTTGCGCCGAGACGACGATGTCACATTGCCTGCCCGACGTGACATCGTCGGCCTGACGGAATGTGAGGCCGCCGCCAACTGCTATATCACTCGCCATTACTCTCGCTCCCAGCAGTCGTGCTTCGCCCCGCGCCCCGAGCGCTCCATCAAACGGTGGCTGGTAGCACATCGATACGCTGAGGAGGCTGGTCTCATCTTCAGGTGTGATGTAGGCCTTGTCGAAGAGCACTTGGTTGAGCATCCGCCGGATGGGGGTCGGGGGCTTTTTCCGGTAGACGGCAGCCATGTGCTGGGGGATGTCGAGGGCTTAGCCCACCAAGGCTTGCTGCTCTGTCACCTCGACATCCAGCCCTGCCATCTGCCGATCCACCCCGCGCAACTCGCGACTGATGTGGCGCTGCTCTCGCTTGAGCACGTCGAGCGGAATGGCGTCGACGTAGTGGGTGTGCAGTAGTTTCTCTCGCTCGCATTCGAGGCGGCGCTGCACGGTTTTCGCTGCCGTGAGCCGCTTGGTCGACTCCGCCGCCAGTACGTCCAGCTGCCGTCTGAGGGCGACTTCCAGTACCTTCCACCAATGCGCTGCTGAGGTCGCCTGGCCTAGCATGACGACACCGGCAACGTCAGGGAGGTGGTGCCGAGGTTGCGTGAGGGGTAAAAAGGCCATCAAGCGTAGATAAATGCCATGATTAAAGTAGTCACTACAAATAGTAGTCACTACAAATATTTACCACAAACACTCATTAACAAAAGCCAATAAGTCCAGCAAGTTAACAAAACTGTCACGACTAAGTTTTCACTTGTGGTGGACATTTCATTCCAAGCATGCATTTGACAGGCTTCATGTCGTTCAAACAAAATTCATAAACACCTAAGAAGTCTCTGTGCATAAAAGAAAACACCACTAGATCAACTACCCGGTAGCTGCATCTAGACCAAACTCCGATCGAAAACAACTTGAGTAATCTCTCAAATTTCGCGACCTTCAATTTGTGGTGAAGCCAGATATTCGAGCCGGGGATCTTGCTACACCTAAATCGTGGCATCAATAAATAACACCAGCAACGAGAGTCGAAAGTACCTTGTATGCATATCTCTCAAAATCGGACCAACCAAGCAGTGGCAACACGACCATACACAATGACTACCATCGCCATAGGCATCACAGCCCGCATAATACTTTTATACACTGGAGCTCAACACGATAGCGAGCAGTAAACCAGTATCGTGTTCAAATTGATGGAGTTTTGTCGGACAAATACTTGCAGAGAAACAGGGCAAAAGCTGTCCTCAACATCAAAGTTAGTTCTGCCAGGAGCGCAGTGGCGCCGCGCTCCATAAACCAACATCAACGCACTCTCGGACTATCATAAAAGCATCAATGCAACTCGGCGATTACATTTGAGCCAAGTTGCGCTGATCGCTTCCTACCGTCACCAAGAAGCCATTTCAGTTCGCTGAGGTGATGCTCACCATCATCTCAGAGCCTCTTTACCTTCCAATCAGCCACACTCCACGCCACTCTTCACATACCGCATCAGTCAACGCAACGGCGAAGTCTTCATAACTAATACCGTCACTTAAAAAGACCTGCTCATGCTCCCCTGCAGGCATTTTGCTGTATCGTCCTCGGTATGGGCCGTCTGGCACATACCGAGGCGGCGGAATAAGATATGCCCATCGACATTGCTGTTCATACTGTTCTAAATAATCACGCAAATGCGCGTGGCCGATTCCTCGTGGTAAAGTGACGGCCGGGAAACCTGGCGTCTCCCAGAATCGTCGCCCATCGCCCATATGCAGGGCTCCTGCACCGCCAACATGGACAACATAGAGCTCTCGGCTTGTATCGCGTGCGGCAACAATGGACTGATGCAGTTCGATCAGTGCTGACGCAGCAATATCCTCTCGCAGGCGAATCGCATTGATCACAACATCAATATTTTCTAGCGCGGTCGACAAACTCGTTTGGTCGTCAATGGCGACAGTACGCGAGGCATCGGCGCCGTTCGGCAATGATCGTCGTCCTTCGACATAACTTGCCTGTCGCAGTCCGGCATACACCGTAACATTGTCTGGCCGATGCTTAAGGACAAGACGACCAGTCCGCCCCGTAGCCCCAAGAACAAGGATGGTTTTCATGACGACAAATCCTTTCGCTGGATGACTCCAAGTGTGAGGAGCAAAATTGCTGCAATGACCAGCAGAGCAACTAACGTGAGCGTCAGAGCGCCAAACCCACCGACCGCCTTACCAACCAGTGCGCCGATGCTTGCACCAATGAACAGAACGAAACCATTGATCGCCATACCGCTTCCCCGGTGCGGCGCTGCAGTCTCGCCATACAGAATGATCATTGAGGGAATAGACAACGCAACCCCCGAAACGTAGACGATACTGGAAGCGACGATACCAAAAATCGTCTGAGCCGTGAACGTCTCTCCCAACATGCCGATCGCAGCTAGGCCGAAGCCCACCTGTGCGACACGAATTGCGCCGATGCGCTTGGCTAAAGCGCCTGCTCCTAGGCTGATAAACATCGCCGGAAGCGCAGCCAGGCGAACGAGAATGATGTTTGCCGCAGCAATATGAAAACCCTCGAGATGGCGACCAATGCCACTATATAACGTCACAAACGACAACAACAGCGTAATATGGGCAACGCTGAGCAATACGATTGCCGGCCGAAACAGAAGCACGATGAGGTTACCAAACTGCTGCATCAGCGTCATCGATGGCGTGCGGTCGGGAGCTTCTGCAACAGATAAAAGGATGATCACGAAAATAATCGCGAGAGCGACGCCGCACGCAACAAAAAACCAAGACCAACTTGTACGTAGCGCTATTGTTGATGCCAGCACCTGCCCGAAAATTCCTGCTACCAAAAACGCTGCCGACATTGCGCCAATTGCTCTTGCTCTCCGCTGAGGAGCAACAGCTTCTGTTAAATACGCCAGCGCCACCGGCGCAAACCCAGAAGCAGCCACTCCTTGGAGCGCACGCAGTCCGGCCAGCATCAGAAGCGATGGTGCTCCCGAGCATAGAAGTGTTGCCATTGCAAGCACCCCGATCGACGCCGTCATCACCTTTTTACGCCCATAACGGTCTGAAATAGGCCCCCATACCAGGAACCCAACAGCATAGGTCACGCTGAAGCACGTTGATAATGCGAAGGTAGCATCAGCCCCCATCGCGATCTCGACTGGGCCAAGCAACGGAATGGCCGCATACAACTGAGTTAAGACAAATAGTGCGGCAATAACCAGGACGGAGACAGCAACTCTATCACCTGGATAGAATTCCACAGGAGAATCACCGGTTTTTTGTCCGCCTACCGCGATATGACCTCCATGACGAGGTTGTTGCTGAGGCATATCTGAAAACACCTTTCCAACGTTACCGTTGGAACTAGTGTAGTATACTAAACAATGAAGATGCAACCGCAACGTTGGAGATGAAAGTGGGAATTCCCGATGGGTTGGGATACTGAAGGCACCAAACGTAAGATCAAGGAAGCTGCGACGGCTGAGTTCGCGCAGTACGGACCTGACGGAACCACAGTCGAGCATATCGCGAAAAAGGCTGGCGTCAACAAAGAACGTGTTTACAACTACTTCGGTAGCAAACATAAATTATTCGCAACAATACTTCGCGATGAATTGGCGACAGTTGCTCAGGCGGTTCCAGCTACCTCGTTCGCGACGGAGGACATTGGCGACTACGCAGGACGCGTCTATGATTACCATTGCGAGCGACCTGAGCTCATCCGTCTTCTTCGCTGGGAAGCTTTGGTATTTGACAATGAAGTACCAGAAGAAGACCTGCGTAGAACATTCTACTACTATAAAACTGCCGCCGTCCTTGAAGGTCAGAAGGCGGGAGTAATCACCAAAGATATTGATGCCGCACAACTGATGATGTTTATACTCTCGATCGCAGGCTGGTGGTCAACTGTTCCTCAAGTCGCGCGTATGCTATGTGGGCCACCTTCCAAGGAGGAACATGCCAGGCGGCGGGCAGCTGTCATCCAAGCTGCCCGCCGCCTGGCTGCACCAGAAGCAGAGGGATCCGCAAAATGACATCACGGAGGTAGGACCTACCGAAGGATGATCGCAATGAAATTAAATTTCCTTGAAATGAGGATAATTCACAAATCCAAGGCCGCTTAACCCACAATCCAACCAACAGATCCAAGATGCGAAGCATAAAGGAAAAGGTGAGCCTCACGACAAAAAGCGTGCTGGGCACGACTTCCGCTTGCTTGCATCAACGCATATGAAAACGAGGTCAATAGCGAGCGTCGCTACCACAAGCCAGCAGTAACAACGAGCGACGCAGGAATATATCGATTACTGGCCCGGAATGCCAGCAAGCACATCAATGAATGCAGCAGCACCACCAACTACCCTTTCAGCTACAGTGGCTGAGCGATGTCCGTCAGACATCGCATACACGTATGGTGACGCTGTATCCGCGCCCTTGCCCCCCCCGGATCAAGCGCACCAACAATGAAACGATCTGGCTGAAGCAGCGCCTGATGGCCAAGCCGTTCGACGTCGACATGCGCACTATCAGTGAGCGCCTCGGGAACGCCCGCCACTCGGGAAGCTGGGGCGTGAGACAACTATCCGGAAATTCCGGATAGTTCGATCGCGGGTAAACGCCACTTAGTTCCCCCACCGTGCCACCAGCGTCCTGCGCGACTTCGCCGTACGCGGCTACGTCATCGACCGCCAGCGCATGGGAAACGCCGCCATCGGCAAGAACTACCCCATCCATGGCGAACTTGACGACCTCGATGTGAACGCCGAGGATCCTGACGAGGAAGACTCACAAGCCCACGGGTTTGATCATTTTCTCACGTTCAGGCTCGACCTGACCGTCTCCTGCAGGATACACTCGTGTATGCAAGACCGAACATGTACGACCGCAGGCTTTGGCCCTGCCCACAGAGTCTCATCCATGGTTCGGTCGGGCCGTCCCTCCGTCGGAGGGACGCATCAGGAGCAGCACAGCCCTGGAAAACCAGAGTCCCACCGTCGGCGTGGACGGGAAGGACAATAACCCCCATGGCCGCAGGCTGCTCTTTTGTGGCACCAACGAAGGGAGCTGACCGATGCCCGCAGAAAACCAAGCAGCCAAGAACGCCTTCCTGCGCAACGATGACGTTGCCTGTTTCGATGGCCCACCACGAGAGCTCGTAGGTTATGGGGAGCATCCACCGATGGTCCGCTGGGAGGGCGAGGCCAAGGTTGCCGTCAACATCGTCGTGAACGAGGAGGAAGGCTCCGAGAAGACCTATGCCATGGGTGACGGAGTTAATGACGGAATGTACGAACTGCCCTTCGAGCAGGATCTCACCAGAGACTTGGCGAAGGAGTCGATGTACGAGTATGGATCACGCGCAGGCATCTGGCGGCTGTTCCGAGTCTTCGACCAAGCAGGGATCAACGCGACGATCTTCGGCGCAGCCGTGGCCATCGAACGCAATCCAGAGGTCGGGCGGAAGATCGCGGCCCGCGGCGACGACATCGTGGGGCACGGTTACCGCTGGTCAAACCACTTCGAGATGACTCGCGAAGAGGAAAAGATGGCAATTGAGGCCGCCGTCGCATCTATCAAACGCACCGTGGGTGAGCGGCCGCTCGGCTGGTACTGCCGCGAGATGAGCACCAACACCCGCAGCCTACTAGTCGAGGAAGGCGGTTTCCTCTACGACTCCGACAACTATTCCGACGACCTTCCCTATTGGACTACGGTCGACGCAAAGGCGCATTTGGTTGTGCCCTACACCTTGGTCACCAACGACTGCCGCTACATCATGGGCACCGGTTTCGGCAGCCCGGATGATTTCTTTGCCTATGGCAAGGCCGCCATCGACCGGCTGCTCAACGATGGCGACGACTGCGGCCGGATGATGACCATCGGTGTGCATCCCAGGATTTCCGGGCACCCAGCCCGTTCCGACGGGCTGGCCCGGCTGATCGACTACGCGCAGAACCTCGACGACGTCGTCATCATGCGTCGCCTGGACATCGCCAACAAGTTCATCGAGCAAGTGCCTGCCCCGCAGGGAGAGGGCCATGAGTGACACGACCCCCTCCGAACTGACCAAAGGACTCAAGGCCCGCCATCTCACGATGATGGCGATCGGTGGTGTCATCGGCGCCGGGTTCTTCCTGGGGGCCGGTGCTGCCATTAATACTGCGGGCCCGGCGGTCATCCTGTGCTACCTGCTCGGTGGCATCGTTACCCTGCTGGTGATGATGATGCTCACCGAGATGGCGGTGGGCATGCCCGTTGCGGGTTCCTTCCAGAAATACGCGACCATCACCATGGGCCCATGGGCGGGATTCGTCACCGGCTGGACATACTGGCTGGCCTTCCTGATCGGACCCGCATCGGAATGCATCGCGGCTGGAACCTTCTTGAACCTGTGGTTTCCCCACATCCCAATCTGGGTGTTCTGCCTGGTGGTTGCCATCCTGCTGACGATCGTCAACATCATCGGTGTCACTTTCTTCGGCGAGATGGAGTTCTGGCTCTCGTTGATCAAAGTGGTTGCCTTGGTGGCCTTCATCATCTGGGGAGCAGCAGCAATTACCGGAATCGCCCCACATACCGACGTGACCTTGGCCAACATGACGAACGACAGAGGGTTCATGCCCGCAGGGATCGTCGGCTTATTCGGCGCGATGATGATGGTTATCTTCAGCTTCGGAGGAACCGAGGCGATCGGCACCGCCGCCGAGGAAAGCGCACATCCGGAGCAGGATTTACCGAAGGTACTGCGCAGCACACTGCTGCGGATCATCGTCCTCTATGTGCTCTCGATCGCAGTGCTGGTCTGCGTGGTGCCTTGGGCGACAGCCGGAACCTCATCGAGTCCCTTCGTCGATGCCATGGACATCCTGGGCGGCCCAGCCGCAGCGAACATCATGAACTTCGTGGTGCTCACCGCAGCCCTGTCATGCATCGATACTGGGGTGTATGCGACCTCTCGCATGCTGTTCTCACTGTCCCGTGATGGATTCTTCCCGTCGGTGTTCGCCAAGCTCCACCCGACGCGGAAGGTTCCGCTCGCCGCGATCCTGGTCAGCTCGTGCATGCTCTTCGTGGGAGTCATCCTCATGGTCTTGGCACCGGATTTCGCATATCTGTGGCTGGGCAGCCTGTCCGGCTTCGGTTTCCTCTTCGCCTGGCTGATGATCTGCCTGTCCGAACCCGGAATGCGAAAGCGCCTAGAGGCCCAAGGACGGCTGCTATGGAAGGTTCCCGGCAACCCCATCACCCAATGGGTGGCCGTCATCCTGATCGCCGTGATCTTCTTGGGACTGCTCACCTACGAATCAGGCCGTTACATCCTGTTGGCCGGTCTGATCTGGCTCGGGTTAGCCTCGGTCTACTATTTCGCGATTGGCCGACGGACCTACAAGGCCCAGGAGTGAGCCGCTCCACGAGCCTGGAATCACCGGATCGGGGCCGAGGAGTGTCGGCGCCAAAGCTCCCCCTCGGCCCCATCCCATCCACTCGGCGAGCACTCGGCTCGATTCCGCTGTCGATTTCGGCTAATATTCCGCAGGTCGCTTGCGACACGCGGATGTAGCTCAATGGTAGAGCCCCAGTCTTCCAAACTGGCTACGCGGGTTCGATTCCCGTCATCCGCTCCGACGCAAAACTCCTAGCCGGATGTGACTAGGGGTGGAGAGCATTACGGGCCATGCAGGGGCTCAGGTAGCCATTCAGGTAGCCATTCGACAGAATCACTGCAAAACCCGTAGCTAACCCGGGAATCGACGGCACTAGACAGGCAGTCGACACACTCCTCTGACGCGATCCCCTGCTGTCGCATTCGCACGCTCTCCCGGTACTGCTCAGCCAGATGACCGTCTCGGCTGGGTGGTCGTACTGGAAGTAGCCGTCCTCCTGGAGTGCTACGCGACTGGCCAGCTCGCCCACCTCAATGCGCAGCTGTGTCGAAAGTCGCCCGTCGGCTCAGTGTCCAACCTCTACGACGGTACCCCCGAGCGCATCCTTGAGGGAGTACACATCATCCCCGGGGGCGTTGATGATCCAGTTCGCACCTGTCAGTAGGTACATCTTGGCGGGTGCGCCCTGTTTGAGCGCCAGCACAGCCGTTTCGACAGATTCGTTGGACAGGTAGATTGAGAACACATCTTGGTCCGAGCATGTCCCCGACTGGGCCGCTTTGAGAACCTGATCGGTCTGGCGCCAGCTGGGGCACGAATACCCAGCATCAACAGCTGCGTCGCGCAGTGCAGTGACGGAATCGTATCGAGTCGGACCAGTGGGCGTGGGAGTTGGAGAACTCTCATTCGCCCCGGACCCACTACACCCGGCCAGTAATAGTGCCATCGCTACCGCACCAGTAGCCCTGCGCATCATCTTTGTCCCCCTTGCCCCGCAACGCGGCTAGTGCCAGTCCATGAAGCCCAAGCGCGCCTCCAGGTAGGCGCGCTCATCTGCTGTGAGTGTATTGATTCTCGCCCGCAGAGTTGCTGTATCAACCCATAGTTCGTCGGCGACCTCGACATCGTGGCGGGACCATGCGAGCGCCTCGCCCAGATCGTGGATGTCGATCAAGCGTCGGGCCATGACGCGCTCGACCTGCGACTCCTCGCGAGCAGCTAGCCACGGATCGGCAGGTACAGGCCCGCGCTCGATGTGCACGAGCTCGTGAGCGAGAGTGCAGCGCCGCTCGGCCTGGGTCAGGCCGAGCTCAATGCTGACGGTGCCGGTGAGCCAGTCAGTCAGGCCATGCACGCCAGATGGCAGGACGGTCTGCTGTAGTGCCCAGGCGGTCAGACCCCGAAACCGCCGCCACGGATGGTACATGGCCTAGATGATGGCGGGCAGGGCCGACAGATTCAGACATGACCGTCCATGCCGGTGGGCACATCCTCGGATTGGGTGTAGGCGGAGTAGAGCGCACTGATCAGGCTCAAGAACAGCAGTCCGATGTGTGCACCGATGGACACGATCAGCCCCAACGAGATGAACGCGAAACGGTCGGGCACCACCACTCCGATCAAGGTGACGACCATCAGCATTACCGAGTCGAGCACCCCTACCAAGGTCCCCGCGACGGCCTCGTCGATGAGTGCTCTCAGCGGCCACTCTTTCTCGTGAAGCGTCTCGGACTCTTGCGCCCGCTGGGTCAGTCGAGATCGCCAGGAACCCAGCAGAGAGAAGGCACCCAGAAGCGCTGCCGACAGCAGTGCACTAGCAGCGATCACCACACCTGCCCAAGATGCATCAATGTGTCCGGTATTGCAGCACTTCGCCACGACCCCAGCAACAACCCCGGCCAATGACGGAGTCGCGAGCATCACTGCTCGTGCGGCTTTGTCTGCTGGGTAGGAATCCCGCTCCCCCACTTCTGGGTTGCGCAGCGTGAGCGCTTTCCAGTGACCCCGGACGAGTGCGGTTGGTAGGAACCTGAGTCTCAACCCCATGATCCCTTCCCTCCTGCTCGCGAATCAGTCTGGATTCAACGTGCCATCCAGCACTGACATTCTCTCATGCACCGCTTGACGGAACTTCTGGTTGTCGGGCCGTTGCGTACCGATCTGGTAGGTGAACTTGTCCACAACATCGTCGAGGCGGATCTTCGCAGCCCTACTCCCCTCCCCGATCCGGACATAGCCATCGTTCAGTTCAAGGGCTTCGAGTCCCGCCGAGTCAGCCTCAACAATCTTGAAAAGGCCTTTCACGCCGCGCTTCTTGCGTTCTTTTGCGGGAAGCCTCAACCACTGACGGAATGGGCCCTTCTTAGACGCCTCCTCCAGGGCCGCGATGAGTCGAATATCTGTCTTGCTCTTCTTACCCTGGTGATCGTAGGTGATCTTGCTCAGATGTACCTCAGCCTTGTCCGCGTCGAGAAGTTCCTCCAAGAACTCTGGATCGGACACCTGCTGGGTGTCCAACCGCCACCACAACCGAGGCGCTCCATTAGGGTCCGGACCATCAATCCATCCGACCTGTCTACTCGCAAGCCCCAACAGGCAGGTGACCGCATGAACCGGACAGGCCCTCCCGATCGCCTCAACCGCCATCAGCCCATCCGAGGAATCCTGTGGCGCAACAAGTTCGACACGGTAGTCACGCGCCGCAGCCTCCTGCCGCATGGAACGATCACCAGTGAGACTGATTGAGTCGTCATAGTCGCCGACATAGCCCGTGCGAATAGTCAGCGACAACGCATGACGAGCTGTGTAATCGGCACTCACAAGACGCCCCACCAGACGCTCTTTGTCATGAGTATGGCTCATCGGCGACAGAGGCAAGCTCTCTAGATCTCGAAGGTCACGGACCCCATACCACAAGCTGAGTGGCGCAGGCTGCGTGCCGTCATCCGACACGGCCTGCGCATCCTCGATGAGCTTCAAACCGTGCCTCACATGGGAAAGATACGACCAGCCATCTGTCTCCCACAGCCTGGGTTGTCGCCTTGTAGTTTCACGCAGACTGACGCTATAGACACGGAACCCATAGTTGGGCATCGTTCACTCCCCCTCGTGCTCGGTGTCCTGTTTCGGCCCACCCCGGCGGGCCGCCTGCCGCTGCAGATAGGGATTGCCCTCCACCTGGGCACGATGCCTGGCAAGATCAGCAAGACCGCCATCAGCAGGAGGCTGGAGGTCAGGATCGGTCGAGGCCTCGTCGATCCCGCCCTCCCGTTCGAGTTTCCGCCACAGCCTCGCGTTCTCTGCACTCAAGTTGGCGATCTGGTTCTGCATGCTTGAGATACGAGAGGTCAATTCAAGCAGCAGGGCTTCGGGGCTAGCATCAGCGAGTTCGCCGCTGTACCCCCTGCCTCCAGCAACGAACTCGTGCCCGGGGTCCCAAGCTGCCAGCGGCGCCACAAAAGCTGGCATCTTCCCCCGGTAAAGCTTGCTGGCGGTACCTGGAGCCCAGCCGAACGCCGTATCTAGCTTCTTGAGAGTCTGCTTCGATACTGGATCGTCTGTTGTCCTCACCATCGTCTGCGTAGTGGTTGATGGGCCACCCGCGGCAACCACGTCGTGCTGGCTCCAGCCGCGCCGGTTGATCTCTTGGTCGACTGCGGCGGCCAGCTCTTGTCGTCCGTCCATGTGGTGACCTTCCACGAAAAGTTCGGCAAACTCTACCCAAGTTTGGCAAACCACATCCATGTAAGTCACGCGCGGATTGAATTACATTGTTGTACTTCCCGTCGTGACTGAAAGTTTGCCCCGTATTGGCTTGACTTTGAGCAAAGTTTGCCAAAGACTTGAACCATGTCAGCCAACCGATACATGGGACAGCGAGAGAGGGTCTCTCCCCCGTACGTCCCACTGCGTGCGTTGCGATCAGTAAGCGGCAAGACCCTCGACGAGGTGTGCGCCGATTTCGAGGAGATCACCGGGCGTCGACTGACTCGCGGTGCCCTGAGTGCCATCGAGACCGGCCTACGACGCCCGTCAGCAGGGGTCTTGGACGGGCTAGCCCGCGCCTACGGCATCAGCCCTGACGACCTCGACACCCACTATGTGCCGCGTCAGCGTGCCGCCTGATCGCAACAAGAAGACCTCCGCAGTGCCAGCTGCGGAGGTCGAGGAAACCCACTCACAGAAAGAGGTCATCCAATGACCATCATGCCATTCAACTACCGCGACACGCAGGTACGCGTCGTCGCAATCAACGACGAGCCTTGGTTCGTCGCCGCCGATGTGGCCAGCGTGCTCGGACTGACCAACATTCACTCATCCCTCGCCCTACTCGATGAGGACGAGAGGGGTATACACACTATGGACACCCCCTCGGGCGCCCAACAGATGGCCACTATCTCCGAGGCTGGCCTCTACTCCCTGATCCTGCGCAGCCGCAAGCCCGAAGCCAAGGCATTCAAGCGCTGGGTGACCCACGAGGTGCTGCCTCAGATCCGCAGGACCGGCCGGTACGGGACACCAGCCCTCACTGATGACCAGATCGTGCACCAAGCCCTCCAGATCACCGCGCGCCGCATCGAGGCACTGGAAGCTGAGCTGGCCGTAGCGCTACCAAAGGCTGACACGTGGGATGCGATCTGCTCAGGTGTCGGCGACTACACGATCACCGATGCCGCGAAGGTATTGGCACGCGCTGGCATCAAGACCGGGCCACGAATCCTGCACAACCAACTACTCACACTCGGCTGGATCTACAAGAACCAGAAGGACAAGTGGGCCGCCAAACAGGTCCGACTCAATGACGGCTGCCTTGCCGAGCGAGTCCGCTTCTACATCGACGACATGGGCGTCTCGCAACTCGCATCCCCACAGGTCCGAGTAACCGCGAAGGGCCTCGACCGGCTGCGAGACCTCCTTGCCGAGGTCAACGCAAACGAGGAGGTCGCAGCATGAGCCGCTACACCCACTACGCCGAGGCCGCCTCTGACGGCACCGTCGGCGCGATCGATGAGTGGACCAGAGGCTATGTCACTGAGGGTGGCACCTACATCCTCGCGGATACCAACTGCCCTATCGATGGCTGTGATCATGATCTCGTCGCGATCCTGCCCGTGCCGGTCGAGGGCACCAGGGTGCACGTCTTGAGGCCAACGGTCAATCCGGACATGGTCGCAGCTCTTCGCAAGGCCCTCGATGACGCCGATGGCGATCCTTGCGCGTGTCCGGATTGTTACAGCCCGGATGATTTCGATGGGCCCGCGGACTTCGCGGTTGCTTGCGACTCCTGCCCAGTGCATGGGACGGGGGTGCGAGCATGAGCCGCCCACTGACTACGCCGACCGGCGTTCCCATCGAGCCCTGCGTCTGCGGGCTCGCCCATCCGATCACCCGCGGGCACTGTGTCAAGTGCGGCCGCCCAACCCTCCTCCTTGAGGACGGGCGATGCGCTCCGGGATGCCCGCCCCAAGACAAGAAAGCCCCTGGGGGTGACGAGCAGTGAGCCACGATCCCCGAGCCCTGCTACTCACCGTCGCCGAGGTGGCCGCCCGACTCGGGTGGCCGGAGCGCAAAGTCCGAGCGGCCATTCATGCGACCAGCCCGGATCAGAACCCGCCACCAATGCGTGGGTGGGTCAACGCCGGATCCCCAACCCGACCTCAATTCCGTCTTTCCGAGGCGGCCCTCATCGACTACATCGAGACAATGCCGGAGGCGTGACATGAGTGTCCTGTCACCTACCGCAGCAGCGCTGCGGACCATGGCTAGCGCCGTTGACTTGCTGTACAGGCTCCAGGAGGAGCTGACCCTTGACGAGGACCTCGCTCACGCGGTCGCGTCCGAGCCGATCCTCGCCCGTGGCCTAGAGACGGCAGCGATCACCACCTACCAGTCAGTGGCACGCATCCAGACCATCGTCGACATGGCTCGGGGAAGTGATGCCGCATGACGCGCCGTCACGTAATCCGTGTGGCCACCGCACTCGCGTGGGCCGCCCTCGTGTCCTGGGGGCTGCATGACACCACGACCAATTTCAATCCTCCGCTGGTGCAGGTCGTCTGGACTGCGCTGGCAGGGGTCGTCCTGCTCGGGGCGACCGCCACCGTGTGGGGGGATCAGCGATGAGTGGTAGCAAAACAATCAGCTACTGCCCGGAGTGTGGTGGCTTTGGCAGTGTGCCCTCCCTGTCGTCGGGCCCTGAGGAGCCGCTTTGGGTGCGCTGCCCAGAGTGTGACGGCACCGGTGATCACTACTGCGAGTGCCGTATCGATCCCGACTGCCGTGCACACGGCAGTGACGAGGTGTGGGAACGCCTGCCGAGGAGGGCGTCATGAGCCGCGTCATCTTGCCCGCCGGACTGACCTCCCGGCCCTGCCCTGACCACAGCAGCGACTCGTACTGCTGGGTGTGCGAGGGCACAGGGCGCGTCTGGTCATGGACGTGCACCGGATGCGCCGGGCGCGGTCTCCAATGGAGCGACGGGCATAGCCATATCTGCGACGAGTGCGGCGGCATGGGTCGCCACACCGGCCTACGCCCAGAGGAGTACTGATGGTGATCACCGAGCCCTGTGTGCTGCTCGACATGCCGGAGGATGTCTACCACTCCGACCCGTGCCCGGAGCCGTCGCTGTCGAGCACGATGGCGAAGACGATCGTCAAGCCTGGCGGCCCGGCGATCCTGCGATGGGACATGACCCACCCGCGCATCGAGAAGCGGGAGTTCGACTTCGGACATGCCGCCCACGAGAAGATCCTCGGCCGCGGCCCAGGCACAGTCGAGATCCCCGACGAGTACCTGACCTCCTCGGGTGCGATCAGCTCAAGGAGCGAGGCGCGGGCATGGATGGCTGCACAGCGTGACGCCGGGCTGATTCCGCTGAAGCCTGAGTCGATCACCCAGATCGACGACATGGCCGAGGCGATCCTCAACGAGCCAGTGTGCGCCGATCTGCTCACGACCGGGCATGGGATGCCTGAGGTGTCGATGTTCAGCATCGATCCCGAGACAAGCAGGTGGATGCGCGGACGGATCGATTTCCTTGCATCCTCAACGGTGGTGTGCGACTACAAAACCAGCACCCCATCAGTCGATCCCGTGTCGTGGGACAAGACCTCGTGGAATTACGGCTACCACATACAGGCGGCCTGGTACCTCCGTCTCGGAGCACTGCTCGGAGTCATCGATCCTGACGCGGAGTTCTGGTTCATTGCCCAGCAGAAAACCCCGCCTTATCTAGCATGTGCACACCGTATCGGAGCCGATCTTCTAGATATCGGATGGGTGACCTGCGAGTCTGCTATTCGAATGTGGGACCAGTGCCTGACCACCGAAGAATGGCCGCGCATCTCGGCGCGGACCGAGGTAATGGAGCCACCCTATTGGGTGCGCCGCGAAATCCAGCAGCAGCAAGAAAACGAGCGAGCCAGTGAACTGCTGGAATTGCTTGAGAACATGGAATGAAAAGAAGGATGAAAAGCATGAGTAGCAATGCTGTCCAGTCCACTAATGACCAGTCCGCCAATGGCGGAACCGTGATGGACTTGATTCGCACGAACTGGAAAGCGATATCGGCTGTTGTGCCAGAAACTATCACCCCGAAACGATTCGGGAACCTACTGGCCAATAGTGTCCGCGCAACTCCCGCGCTCGCCTCGTGCACGAGTGTGTCTTTGGTCGGTGCGATGTTGTCTGCCGCATCTCTTGGTCTTGAGGTCGACTCCCCGCTCGGAGAAGCGAACCTGGTGCCATATCGGCGGAAGCTCTCGGATGGGAAGACCATCACAGAAGCTCAGCTGATCATCGGCTACCAAGGAATCCTCAAGCTGTATCGCCAGCATCCGGAATCTGGATCGGTAGCGAGCGGCTGGGTAGGTAGCAACGATCAGTTCGATTTCGAGTACGGCACCCAGCCGCGTCTCTCACACAAGCCTGCAATGGGCGACCGGGGAGAGCCCATATATTTCTGGGCGTCCTACACGCTCAAGGACGGCACCACGGATTTCGTTGTGCTCACTCCACAGGAGGTGGCGGATCTGCGCGGTAAGCCCGCCGGGAAAAAGGGGTCAGTCGCTGACCCGCAGCACTGGATGGCGCGCAAGACTGCCCTAAAGCAGGTATTGAAGATGGCGCCGAAGTCAACGCAGTTCGCGACCGCGCTCCGCGTTGATGAGGTGTCCGGCTCCGATGCCGCGCAAAACATCAAAGTATCCATCACCACCGAGCCTGGTGAACATGTCGATACCACCACCGGCGAAATCACCGCAGGTGTAGAGCATGTAGGAGACCAAGCATCATGAGTGAGCGTCGTTACATCAACCAACGCACCGGCGAGGTAGTCGATGATGTGGAGCCCCGCCCGTTCGATCAGATCCTCAAGGAACTCGGTGACGGCACCACCCTGTCGGAATTGTCGGAAGGCTTCTGGGATCTCGTCCAGCGAGTCCAAGACACCGCCAAGGCCGGGAGAATCACCCTCACCATCCACGTCGCGTTCAACGGCAAAGGGCAGCTGGAAACAAAAGACGAAGTCTCCCTCAAGCTGCCCGAATACAACCGCCCGACCACCCGCTTCTTCCTCGACAACCAAGGCAACGCCACCCGGCGTGACCCGAATCAGCCCGAACTGCCCGAAATAGCCAGCATGAAAAACAAACTGAAAGGAATCTCATGACCACCACTGACAACGACATCGCGACCATCGTTGACCTCACCCGTCAAGCCGTGACTCCGCTGGAGATCCGTGCTGACTCCACCTACATCATCGTGGACGCCAACGGACAGATGCAGGTCGTCGACGGACCGCAGGCGACACTCGACCGAGCCGAGCGTCAACAACCGAAACCGACCCGTCCACACCTCTCCTCGATCGTGTACGACGTGGCCTCACTACTCGATGTGATTAACCACCACACCACCGAGACCGGCGAATACCGGCACGCTGGCGGCTGGCTTGACCTGTGGGCGGACATCGACCAAATGACCATCACCGCGATCCTCGACGGCGGAGACGGCTGGCGACGCTCGACCTGCACCATGAAGGTCAACACGAACCCCCAGTGGGATGACTGGCTGGCCATCAACGGCAAACTGCTCGACCAGGTCGCCTTCGCAGAGTTCCTTGAGGACCACTTGTCCACCATCGCGGCCCCGGACGGCGCCGAGCTGCTGGAGATCGCCCAGACCCTACAGGCCCACACCAACGTGGCCTTCAAACAGCAGGCGATCCTCGCCAACGGGCAGCGCCAGTTCAAATGGGAGGAGAACATCGAAGCCTCCGCGGGCAAGAAGGGCGACCTGAAGGTGCCCGGCGAGCTCGTCTTGGTCGTCGCACCGTTCCGCGGCAGTGACCCGGTCACCGTCACCGCGAGGTTCCGGTTCCGTACCGGCTCTGACGGCCTGCGGCTCGGTGTGCGCCTCGTCGAAGCCCGCCGCATCGCAGAGGAAGCGTTCGCCTCCATCGTCGCCCAAGTCGCCACCGCCGCCCCGGCCACTGTCCGCATGGGACGCCGGGCCTAACCAATCCAACAGGAGGGGCTGCCAAGTCAGCCCCTCCTTCTTCTCTCAGGAGATGACATGACCAGAACCAGAGCGTCCGCCAAAACAGCCGGAACCCGCTTCGAACGGCAGGTAGCCGACTACCTCAACAAGCACGTCGACGACCGCATCGACCGACGCATCAAAACGGGAGCGAACGACCGAGGCGACATCGCCGGACTACGCCACATGGGCGGACGAATCGTCGTCGAGTGCAAGGACTACGGCGGGCGCCTGCTGCAGTCCCAGTGGATCGCCGAGCTCGACACAGAACGCGGCAACGACGACGCCATCGCCGGACTCATCATCGCCAAGCGCCGCGGCACCACCAACCCGGCTGACCAATGGGTGCTCACCACCCTCGGCGAACTCGTCGCCCTGCTCAACGGCAGCCGCGACCACTACGAGAAGGACTGAAAAGATGATCAACGATTGGCCAACAAAGCTCGGCCTGTACTGGGTGCACCTCGACGACCACGAGAATCGCACATACGAGGGCCTGGCGCACGCACGCACCATGAGCACCGTCACGGTGCTGTACGCCCTCGACGGAACCTTGGGGTGGCCCAGATGGCGTGCCGAGGACGTGGCTGTCCTGCGCGAGTGCACGCCACTCGCCTGCGTGCCTACCGACCTGATGCCAGAACAGGACGACACCGGATATCACGTGCGCGTCTATGAGACCTGGGGGTCGATCGAGCGATGGCTCGACCACCATCCGCAGGCGGTGACAAGATGACGCTCTCCGAATTGATCACTGATCTGGTGCAGATCCTCGCCCACGCCGGTGACCTCAACGTGTGGCTGGGCGGAGATCTCGGGTCGGCACCAGTCGAACTGACCGAGGTAATGGACGTTCCCAGCATCGGCAGAGTGGCGGTGATCTCATGACCGCCTACAGACCTGTACGCGTGCAGCGGCGCAGAACCGCTGGCTGGCGGACCCCGCTATGCGGGTGCGGATGCGGGCTGCCAGCCCGCTACGTCGGGCGAGGAACCCGCTGGGGCAATCCGTACAAGGCAGTCAAGTATCAGTCCCGGTGGGCAGTAATCAATCTGAACTGGGCACCCAGTGATGCGCTAGAGATCGCCGATTCCCACCTAATGGCAAACCTCATAGCCGTCAACATGTTCCGCGAACGTTTCACCGACGACCTGCTGGAGCAGGCAGAAGCCAAGATCGAACTGGGCGGGCATGATCTCATGTGCTGGTGTTCGCCCAATTTGCCGTGCCACGCTGACGTGCTACTCCACGCCGCAAACCATCAGCTCAAGCTGGCCGCCAGCCGCAGGAGCGCATGATGCCCGCCACCGCCATCCCGAGACCCCCACGCACGCCACCTGCAGAGCCGCCCGCTGTAGCGATCCTGAGGGCCGCACAGGCGGTCTGCGAGGTACGCGGCGTCGACCACCTGGTCGACGGCCTGGAGGCCCTCATCGAGGAGCTGGAAAGGGCACGTGATGTATCAGGGTAGATCGTTGATCCGCTGCTTGGCCTCGTCTTCACTCAAGATGACGGTTATACCAATCACGCCTTGTGCTGGGTCGTCGTCTTCCCATACGTACATCAGCTTCTCGTCGTCCGGGATATGCGCCCCCATCGCGGCGATCTTTCGCAGGTCGCCCCACGTCATGTCATCAAACAGCGCTTGCGCCTCCACCACGATTGCCATGCCAAGATCCTCGCACACAGGAGGGCTGTGAGGCCATGGCTCACCGGTTCGCTCGCTACTTATCGAGCACTCACGACGACCCTGATTGGGCTGCTTTGACGACCCTCCAGCACGACTGCTACATGGCGCTCGTCTCCAGTGAGGTCATCACTTGGTGTGGCGTTTTGCCATACATTCCGGCGAGGTTCAGTTCATTTGCGGCCGATTTGACCCCAAAAAAGGTCGCGTCTGCGTGGGGTTCGCTGGAACGAAGTGGCCTACTTGTGATCGACAAGAAGGCTTCAGAAGTCTTGGTTCGCAGCTTCGTCAGGCATGACGAGGTGATGAAGTCTCCGAACCTTGCAAAAGCGTTCCTAAGGGCGTTTGGCAAGGTGCGATCCCGGAAGATAAAGGACGCATTGACAACCGAGATTGCTCGGTTACGGAAGGAGAATCCGGACTGGTCCGGGTGGGGTGTTATCCCGGAACCCTTCCCGGAACCCTTCCCGGAACCCTTCCCGGAAGGGATCTCGAACAAACCTACAACCTACTAACTCAAGTAAGTCATTCATCGTTAAGTAAGTAACGCGCGCGACAATGAATGACGGGAAGGATGATCATGAAAATCACCGACTCGGAGCAACCTTTGAGAGCCATTGCCTACCTTGTCGAGATCGTGCGCCCTGACTGGGACACACCCGGCACGATGGCGGCCCTCCGCAAGCGTCCAGACGCCCCTATCGCCGATCTCGCCATGGCCGCCATCTGGGCAGCGGCCCACCCCAAGACCCACCGCACCCCCGGCGTGATCCCCCTCGACGGACCTCACTGGCGCATCGAACCGCAAGACGACCCCACCAGCACACCCGCCCCCGTCGACTACGGTCCGCGCTGCTGGGTGTGCGGCCTCGACCGCGACCTCCACACACGCCAAGTCGCCCTCTGCGCCGACCACGAATGGATCGACCCGCGCACCGCACCCGCACGATGCGCACGCTGCGGAGTCCTACGCGACCACCACACCGGTGCAGACCACCCATGGACCTCATGCGCCCAACTCGCCCAGCTGCGTGCCCAGCAGCGCACCGCAGGAGCCGCAGCATGAGCAGCGTCGATATCAAGCCGCAGCATGACAAGTGCGGCGCCAAGCGACTCAAGGTAGACGCCGCTTGCACCCTGCCCGCTGGGTGGGGAACTGACCACCCCGGCATCGGACGCTGCAAGCTGCATGGCGGCTCGACCCCGGCGCAGTGCAAGAACGCGGTCGTGGTGCAGGCGAAGCGGGATCTCGCCGAGTGGGGTGGCCGCCTGGATGTGACACCGCCGCAGGCGCTGCTGGAGTTGGTGCAGACCAAGGCTGCCGAGGTCGCCTACTGGGGTCAGCGGGTCGCCGAACTGGATGAGTCTGAGCGGGCCGGAATGCTCGTTGCCGAGGTCAAGAAGGGCGCTTCCGGTGACGTGTACACCGACCTGACGACCAGGCGTGCCGCGCCTCATGTGTTTGTCATATTGCTGCATAAGGCCCAGGACCAGCTTGCCACCTACTCGGCGTCGGCGGTCCGGGTCGGCGTCGATAAGGCGTTGGTCGAGTTGGCTGCCATGCAGGGCGAGATGTATCTGGAGTTCGGGCGTCGCGTCGCGGCTTCTGCGGGCGTGCCTGCGGATCAGATTCCCGCTGTTCTGCAATCGGTGCTGGAGCGCGCAGCGTGACCCGAATCAGCCCATCTCTGGCGATCCTGAGCCGTCTCATACCATTGCCGATCACACAGAGGATTCAATGACCACCACAACCGCCACCTGCATACGCGGCTGCACCATCCACGGCCAGCACACCAGCGACTGCCTCGGGGACTGCGATGGCTGCCAGAAGCGTCCTGTGAGCCACGGGAAGCTATGTAGGACGTGTTTCGAGCGTCTGGTGGACTTCCTGTCCATCGACACCCCGAAAACGTCTCAGAATCCATCACAGGGCCTCGTGCTGGCCCGCTACTGGGTCGACCACTGCCTCGACCGCGGCATCACCGGCGTCGCCTACGACCTCGACCGCGTCGGGATCTCCAAAACCCCGCCAACACCGGTCAACCTCGCCCGCCTCGACCTCATCCGCGACATCGACGACACCGTCAGTTCCTGGCTCGACGCCTGGTGCGACCATCGCGGACTCACCGGCCCAGACCGATACGAACTACGCACAGCATGCGGATATCTCGGCTCATGGATCAACGAGATCGCCACATGGGAACCAATCGCCGACATGTGGGACGAACTCGCAACCCTCATGTCCCGAGCTCACGCACTGGCCCCCTGGAAGCGCGAGGCACACCGCTGCAATGGCGTGCCATGCCCAGACTGCGGCACAACCGAGCTCATGGTCTACGACGGCGACGATGTCGTCACCTGCCGACACTGCAGCATCACATTCCACCGTGACGAGTACGCCCGCTGGGTCACCGTACTCGCCGACCAGGCCCGACCCAAGCCAATCAGCTACTGGGCCAGCCAATACGGACGGTCAGTGGATGCGCTACGCCGAGGCCTCCGGCGCGCAGGGGTGAAGCCGGACGCCACCGACCGCAACGGGCGAAAGCTATACCAGCAAGCCACGCTGGACAAGTGGTTGCAAGCAGCCTGATGAGCGAGTAATGTCCCAGTGGAGCGCAACCAGTGCACCCAAAATCAGGCCCGGACTGTTCATACCGGGCCTTTCGCATACCGCCTCAGCTATTGACCAACTGCGATGCTCGCTGGTGCGAAACGCCCATGACGGCACCGACATCCCTCATCGACAGACCGGCGTCATGTAGCAGGTGCGCAGCGCGACGTGACGCTTCGGAAGCCAGCGCGGATGCCTCCTCAGCCGCCTTCGCGGCCGCCACGTACTGCTCAACCGCCACCTGGACATCGCGCTCCGTCACAGGGGTCACTTCGATGTGATCCGCCTCAACATCATCCATCGCACAGATGTCGGCGATCATCTCGGGGATCTGGTCCAGGCGCTTGGCCTGCGTGAAGCGCTGCCCAGCACTGGTGACGAACTCGACAGCCCACCAGTCCCCCGACCGCGTGGCTGTGGCGGTGATCGTGCTCATCTGCTCTCTCCGATCTGCTTGAGGATCGCCTTGGCGGTGATCTCGTTGATCTCACCGTGGCGAGGGACATAGGTGACCGATCCGCCGATGCGCACCTGCGTGTGAGCACCACCTTCACGGGTAACCATCTCAACACCGCGTTTCTTGGCGATCTCAGCCAGCCGGTTCATCAAATCCCTGCGCTTCATGAGTATAAGTCTATAGGGCTAGACGATTCAAGGCAAGAGGTGTAGACAGATTATGGGAACACGAGCATGAGCCTCACCATCCCCGACCGGGTACGCGAGGCGATGCTCGCTGAACTCGACCGCGAGACTCAGGCGTTAAGGTGGGCGACTAATCCAGTCGGATGGGTCACCGAGCGCCTCGGTGACCACCTGTGGAGTGCCCAGCGCACCGTCGCCCAATCGGTGGTTGACAACCCACGCACAGCCGTTAAAGCCTGCCACGGACCAGGGAAAAGCTTCCTCGCATCCCGCATCGCCTTATGGTGGGTCGACTCACACCCGCCCGGCGAGGCCATCGTCGTCTCCACTGCGCCAACATACGCGCAGGTGCATGCGATCCTGTGGGAAGAGATCCGCAAGGGACACCGCCGAGGCGGCCTACCCGGCGCTGTACTGAAGTCAGACGAGTGGCAGAACACGACAGGCGACATCGTCGGGTTCGGACGCAAGCCAGCCGACACTGACAAGCACGGCTTCCAAGGCATCCACCGCCGCTACGTACTCGTCATCATCGACGAGGCATGTGGCGTGCCGAAGCAGCTGTTCACAGCCGCAGAAGCCATCGCGACAAACCACGACTGCCGAATCCTCGCCATTGGCAACCCTGACGACCCTGGAACAGAGTTCGCCCAAGTATGTAAGCCCGGCTCTGGGTACAACGTCGTCACCATCTCGGCCTTCGACACCCCGAACTTCACCGGGGAGCCCATCCCCACCAAGCTCGCGAACCTCCTGATATCCCCCGAGTGGGTCGAAGACAAGCGGCACCGATGGGGAGAAGACTCGCCACTGTGGCAATCAAAGGTCCTGGGAGAGTTCCCCGAGGCATCCGAGAACACACTGATACGCCCCGCCTGGATCGCCGCAGCCCAGCAACGTGAACTGCCGCCATCACTCCCCTATCGGCTCGGAGTTGATGTCGCACGATTCGGCACCGATAAGACGATCATCGTCGACCGCCGCGGGCCACGCGTCCGCGTCACCAAGACAATCGACATCTCCCCCACCACCCGCACAGCAGGCGAAGTGATCGCCGAGCAGCGTCGCATCCTCCTGGAAACCGGAACCCTGCCCGTCGCACAAGTCGACACCGTCGGCGTTGGCGGTGGCGTAGCGGACATCCTGCGCGAGCAAGGAGCCGCAATCGTCGACATGGTCGCCGGAGCATCGGCGCAAGAGCCGAAACGCTTCGCAAACGCACGCGCCGAATGGTATTGGCAACTGCGAGAGCTGTTCGAGGCCGGGCAGATCGACCTCGACCCGCAGGACGATGAACTCGCCGCGCAGCTCGCCAATATCCGCTGGGAGTTGACCAGCAAAGGCCTGATCAAGATCGAATCGAAAGAAGACATGGCCGACCGCGGAATGCCATCACCAGACCGGGCAGACGCGCTCATGCTCGCAATCGGGCAACCGAAACCCAGACACAAGACCGGAACAGATTTCTACAACATCGGATGACAGGAGGGCATCGGTGAGCATCGACCACGTGGCCTCCGCCATCACCGAATGGGCGGCACGCCGGAAGATCTACAACATCTACCAAGCTTACTGGGAAGGTCGGCACCAGCTGAAGTTCGTTTCCCCGGACTGGCAGCAGAAGTACGCGCAGCAGGTGCTCACTGGGGCTGTCCTGTCGATCCGGGAGAATCTGTGCCCGGCTGTTGTGACTGGGTTCACCGACGACATCCACGTCAAGTCGTGGGGCACCAGCGGGGACAACGCTGACAGCGATGCTGAGGGCCTGTCCAGGCTCCTCGGCTACCTGAAGCGGGAATCGTGGAAGTGCGGCGACGCGTTCGTGCTTGTCTGGCCCGACAAGACTGGTGCCGTGCGGCCCGTGTTCCACCGGGCGTCCCAGATGGCGCCGCACGCTGACCCAGACAACCCGGCGGTCCTTGACTGGTGCGCGAAGATCTGGACCGACGGCAGCAGCAAACGGGGCCGGGTGAACATCTACTACCCGGACCGTGTCGAGCGGTGGGAAACCAGGGACACCCTCTCCGGCGACACCCAGGCCAGCGCCACGCTGCCCGAACAACCGAATGCATGGCGCCCGTGCACCGACAGTGAAGGCCCAGTGATCGGACACCACATCGGGGCGGTGCCGGTGTGCTGGCTGAAACTCGACGCCGACGAGCCGTCCAGCCACGGCATGTCGATCCTCAACGACATCATCCCGCTACAGGACGGGCTGAACTCGTCACTCGCGAACCTGCTGGTGAACCAGGAGGCGCACAGCCGCCCGTTCTGGTACCTGCTGAACTACGAACCGAGCGAGTCGCCGCAGAACCCGTACCTACGACCCGCAGACCCTGCCCCGCAGCAGCCGGTACGGCAGCGGAGCTTCGACCGCACCCGGCAGTCGATCATTACCCACAACGGGCCCGGCCCGTTCGGGCAGCTCGACCCGCCCGACGTCACCCGCCTACTGGAGGTGCAGGACGCTTTCAAAGCGAAGGTGTGCTCCGTTGTCGGGCTGCCGCCCTACCTGATGCAGGGCGATATCGGGAACGTGCCGTCCGGGGCGTCCCTGCGTCGTCTGGAGCGCAGGTGCGCGAGCCGGATCAGGTCGTGGCAGGCAGACAACACTCCTGTCCTGCGGGGCCTGAAGCAGCTGCTCGGCATGGGTAGCGGCCCGATCGAGTGGGAGCCCATGGAGAACCTCGACGAGATGGAACGGTGGCAGGTTGCGGAGATCAAGCACAGCCTCGGCGTGTCTCTCGAAGACGTCCTCACAGGCGTCGGGGAAGCCGACGTAGACGGTGTCGTCGGGCGCGCCACCGATACCGCCGCGGCGATGGGTCAAGCGTTCCTGAACGGGCAAGGTGTCTCGTCATACGGGGGGTGACCTGTCGTGGCCGTGTCGCGCGAGACACTCGCCGAGCTTCGCCGCCAGCAGGCCGCGTTGGACGCGATCCTCAACGAGCAGGACAAGAGACTCGCCAAGTACTGGATGCAGGCGTGGCAGCAGTCCGTCGCCGAGCTGACGCAGATGGTCACGGCAATCGCCAGCAGCGATGACCCGAGGGTGTCGTGGTACACGCGGCGCAGGCAAGCAGCGAAAGCCGTAGCGCTCATCACTGACCGGATGCGGGACGTTCTCGCCAAGCATGAGATCGAGCTGGAAGCCGCTATCGCTGAACTGGTGGAGGCAGCGGAACGGGACGCGCAACGGTTGATCGCCACCCAGCTACCGCAAGGCATGGGGGTAGCGATCAACCGGGTTGATCAGCGTCAGACCATGGCGATCTTGGAACGCGCCACCCAGCAGATCACTGCCCGCCACTACCACTTGGAGGCGGCGGCGACCGACGCGATGAAACGTGAACTTGCCCGCACCGTGCCGCTCGGCGCGAATCCGAACGTTGCGGCGCAACGCATGGTCAAAGCGGTGCAAGGCCAGTTCAACGGCGGCGTGCACAGGGCCCGCGTGATCGCCCGCACCGAGCAACTCGATGCGTACCGTGCCGCGGCAGAAGCTGCGCACGCCGAGAACAGCGGACTGCTGCGCGGCTGGCGTTGGATAGCGAACCTGACCGAAACCACCTGCCGCTCATGCGTAGCGATGCACGGCAGCCTGCACCCCATCGACGAGCCGGGGCCCCTCGACCACCAGCAAGGCCGGTGCGCCCGCGTGCCTGTCACCAAGACATGGGCCGAACTTGGCTACAACAAAGCCCCTGAGCCGCCCGAGGCGGTACAGCCCGGGGACGGGGAACGGTGGCTCGCCACACAGCCCGCGCGGGTGCAAGACCACATCCTCGGGGCGACCGGCGCCGCGGCATGGCGCGACGGCAACTGGCCGTCGACCAGCTGGTCTACCCGCCGCGCAACAGACGGCTGGCGCGACTCATACGCGCCAGCCCCACAACCGACCGTGGAGTGAACCACGACGACACGACTTCCCGCAGTCAGCGATTGGCTGACGGGCCACCAGCCGCCCGCGATGGGCGACACAACAAAGGAGAACACATGGCACCGACTGATGCACCCGGGGCGACGGCCACCGGCCAGCCGCAGGCCGTCACCGAGGGTGCCCTCGGCGACGGCGGGAAGGCCGCACTCGACGCGGAACGGCGGGCACGCCGCGAAGCAGAGAAGCAGCTCAAGGAACTCGCCGCGAAACTCGACACCTACGAGCAGGCAGGGAAGACCGAGCTGGAGAAAGCAATCGCCCGCGCGGAAGCCGCCGAGAAACAGCGCGACACCTACTCAGCGGAGCTGAACAGCAGGAACCGCAAGGATACGCTCACCACCGCGGCGCGCGACGCGCACGCAGTGAACCCGTCCCTCGTCGCGGACATCATCGCCGCCCGCGTCACCTGGAACGAAGACGGAACCGCAGACGGCATCACCGACGCCATCAAGCAGCTGTCAGAAACCGACAGCTACCTGTTCACCGCAGCACCCGGGGCACGAGACGCGACCGCGTCCACCCCGCCATCACTCAACGACCCTGACGCACTCACCGCAGCCCTCCTCGGCGCGGTAGGGGTGTCCTGACACCTGAAAGGACCACACAATGGCCATCACCGCACCGATGAAGACCAGCGACTTCGCTGGCCTGATCCCCCCGCACATCGCGGCAGCGATCTTCGACGACGCCGCTCGCGTCTCCGCATTCCAGCGGATCATCCCGCGAATCCCGCTCGCCGCATCCGGTGAGACTGTGCCCGTCATCACCAACAAGCCGACCGCAAACTGGGCTGTGGAAGCGGGACGGAAGCACACGAGCAACATCGGCTTCTCGAAGCTCGCGATGGAGCCGAAGAAGCTCACCGCGATCTCCGTCATGTCCACCGAGGTCGTCCGGGCGAACCCCGGCAACGTCTCGACCCAGCTGCGGAACGCGCTCGCTGAAGCGTTCGCGGTCGCGTTCGACTACGCGGTTGGCCACGGCAAGGGAGGCGACGGCACCGGAAGCGGCCCGTTCGAACACAACCTCGCCGAGGCCACCAAGAGCATCGAGATCGGCACCACCACCAAGGACAACGGCGGCGTCCACGGCGACTTCGCCGCGGCCCTCAAGCTGATGGTCGCCGACAAGAAGAAGCTGACCGGCTGGGCCCTCGACTCCGCGATGGAGCCGATCCTGTGGGGCGCAACCGACAACACCGGACGCCCCCTGTACGTCGACCTGCCGATGGACGAGGCATCGCAGGCCCTCCAGGAGGGCCACATCGACGTTTCCCGGCCCGGTAGGCTCCTGAACCGCCCGTCCTCGATGGGCGACGGTGTCGGAGCCGACACGGTCCGAGGATTCTTCGGGGACTTCACCAAGGCCGCGTGGGGTGCTGTAGGCGCCATCACCTACCGGGTATCCACCGAGGCATCGGTGACGATCAACGGGCAGCTGACTTCTCTGTTCGAGAACAACCTGGTGGCGGTCCTCGCCGAGGCCGAGTATGGGTTCGTCATGCAGTCCGCTGATTTCTTCGGCAAGCTCACGGACGCCGCCTGATGGGTGGCGAGGAGTACTACAGCGCGCCGGTGATCGTGACGTTCGATTTGCCGACTGGGACGCGTGTCACCTGCGATGAGAAGACAGCGGCTGCTCTCGGGGGGAAACCCGAGGCGGAGCAGCCCGGCCCCGAACCCGAAGCTGAACCTGAGACTGCCCCCGAGGCGGAGCAGCCCAGTAACGGCAAGAAGAAGTGAGAAGGAGGTGGCGGGATGACCGCACTCGAAGACCTCAAGGCCATTATCGACATGGGCACCCCGCCACCCCTCACCGACACCGACCTGCAACACGCACTCGGCCAGTCCCTGACCCCGGACAACGCCGGGCGATGGCCCGGCAGCGACGGATACCAGCCCACCTACGACCTGTCGTGGGCGGCAGCCGAACTCTACGACCTACGCGCCATACGCGCCGCAGCGCAACCAGTGGAGGAAGTGACACGGGTCACCTCTGAAGGCACCACCTTCGAGGTGAAAACAAACCGTGTCGACTGGGCAGCGCTCGCCAGGAGATGGCGCGCAAAGTCGCAGATCGGGCAGACCATCGGCTACGGGACAAGCCTCGGCGTCGCGCACGTCGGGGAACCCCCAGCCGCTGACCCGCCTACCTCGCAGGCGGCACGATGGACCTGACGCAAGCCGTACAGCGAGGCCGTGAACTCGCCGCGATGATCATGACTGACACGGTCATCATCGAGCAGCAGACAGGCGACACCATCGACCAGCTCGGCAACAAAACCCCGGAATGGACGCCAGTGTACGGCGGCGCAGATGGCGCCCCCGGACTCGTCCAAGCACACGAAACCGTCCCGTCGCTCGGCGATTCGACCGGGCAGGCAGTGACCGTAACCGACTACATCGGGAAGATCCCGGCCAGCGTGCAGCTCGTCCCCCGCACCAAGTACCGGGTGCGGGTCATCGCCTCGCTCGACCCAGGGAACATCGGCACCTACACCGGCGGCCTAGCAGAAACCGCGGAGTCGAACGGGCTCGCGATCTGCCGCCGAATGCATCTCACAAAGGACTGACCCATGGACTGGGACACCGGCGAACTCGACCGGGTAGCCGCAGACCTCGGGAAAGCCGGGGTGCAGGCTGGTCTCGCCGCACGGAAAGTCGTCGCGAAAGCGGCACTCGATGTGCAACGCGAGGCAGTCGAAGCGGCACAACGCCTGTTCCGCCCACCCCCAGAAGGGGACGCCACGGGTGCCACAGCGAACAGCATCGGTGTCGACTTCACCGCTGGCGGGCTGACCGCGACAGTCGGACCGACGACAAGCTACTCCGTGTACCTGGAGTTCGGGACACGCCGCATGTCGGCACGCCCGTTCATGGGGCCCGCACTCGATGTTGTCGAGCCCGGGTTCACGCAAGCCATAGCCGATCTAGGGGGAAGAAGCCTGTGAACACAATCACCCGGCATCTCACCTCCCTACCGCCGTCCGTCGCCGTGTATGAGGGGAAACCACCCTCCGACGCGGTCGGGCCGATGGTGTGCGTCTACGACGGGCCCCCGGCCCCATGGAACCGCCGCTACGGGCACACAGCCCGCACTCGCCGCCAGCTGTGGCGGATCGTGTGCGTCGGCAACACCCCGCTGGGGGCGGCCACCCTCGCCGGTCTTGTCGTCACCGCAGTGGACGGCATGCCGGGGGAAGCCTCCCTGATCACCGTCCGCAACGTCTCCGACCCGGTCGAAGACACAACCGACCCGTCCCAGTGGCGATGGTCGTCCACCGTCGAAGCCGTCCACTTCACATAAGGAGAAACCGATGGCGTTCAAACGCTATAGAACCGACGAGGGCGCGCATGTCACCCTCGACGAGGCATGGGCTGGCCCCGGATACACCGAGATTCCCGAGAAACCGCTCGGTGTCGACGGGCGCCCGAAACCTCCGATCTACCCCGTCAAGATCGAGTCGACCTACCCCGTCAAGAACACTGAAACCAAGGAGAACAAGCGATGAGCACCACCTATCCGATGCCGCTTGACCCGGCAGGAATCGACGCCGCAGGAAAAGGCGGCCTGTACTTCGTCCCCGCCATCGCGAACGTCGAAGCCCCGACCGTCGAGGAGCTCAACAAGGGCGTCAACTTGTCGTGCATGGTGTACGGGTGGAACCCGAACGGCACCCAGTCGAAGGTTGAACGCACCCGCTACTGCTACGTGAATGCTGCCGAATCGAATGGCCGCGTCACCTACGCCCCCGACGCCATCGAATACGACTACGACCCGCAGAAGGTCAAGGAAGCGACCGGCGACTACGCGCACGTTGCGAAGCTCGCCCCCGGCACCAAGGGGTTCATCGTCGACCGCCGCGGGCTGGCACCAACCGTGCCTTTCGCCGCGACCCAGATCTTGGAGATCGTGATGCCCGTCGAGCTCGGCGAGCAGATGCCGATGCAGATTGATCCGAAGAATGAGGGCGAAAAGCTGAGGTACTCGCAGACCGTCGCCGTCATCGGAAACGTGGCACGCAGCGTCGCTATCGCCTGACAGGCACCCAGGCCGGGGCCGGGGTTGAGCCGTGTGGAACTGGACTCCCCACCGAGACGCTCCCCCGGCCCCATCAAGCACACGAGTCCACCAAGTCCACAAGGAGAGTCCTATGAGCACCTACGCAGAACTCCTCGCGAAGCGCATCACCACCGCACCCCGTAGGGTCGTGCGGATCCCGGTCTACCTCGACCGCGACAGCATTGATGAACTGGAGCAAGCCCGCGCCGACCTGAGCGCAGAACGCGCACGACTCGCGGCAACGGAGGGGAAGGTGAAGCAGGGCAGCATTGTGCGGCTCGCCGCTACCGTAACCGAGTTGGAGAAGCGCGTCGAAGAGACCACGATCATCGCTGTGCTACAAGCACTATCCTCCACCGACGAGGAGACGGTCCGTGCCGAGCACGACCCGGCCGAAGAGTCGTTCGCCTACCTGTCCGCTCGTCTCACCAAGGCATTCCAGCGGTGGGAAACCGCTGGAGGGGAGCCGATCGACGACCTGACTGAAAGCGACTGGCGGCGAATTATTGAGGTTACCCCGGCTGTCGAGCTGACCGCGTGGACCGCCCAGTTGAACCGGTCCGGGCAGGCCCCGGATTTCCCTACGTTCGCCAGGTCGTAGCCGACGATCTGGCGCTACGCCGCGACATCAAGACTGCACGCGCGCTCGGGGTGTCGCTGCGCCGGTTCCACGGCTGGGAGCCCCGCTCTACAACGGTCACGCACGACGACGGGTCTGTGGTGACCGTCGTAGAACCCGAGTTCGACGAGTGGGAGCAGGCGATACAGGCCGCCTACGACGACTACATGGACGGCCTGTGCCCCGATTGTGGGCATCCCCTGTCGGTGTCTTTGTGGGACGCGACCGTCCCCCCAGATGAGAGACCGCAGTGGCAGGCGGGATTCACCGAGTGCCGCGCGTGCGAGGTGCTGGAGATCACCATGGGTCAGCAGGCCCGCAATGACGAGCAGGCCGCCAAGGACATGTCCGGCCCGCTACCCACACACCATCGTCACTGGCGCGTGGAGCAGATGCCGTCGCGCGCAGAGCAGGCGCGCACCAAGGGTTGACGGCGGCTGATCTGAGAAGGAGGATGGCATGGCTGACCGATCGGTGAAGGTCATTCTCTCCGCTCAGGTCGACAGGTACGTGGCTGCGATGGCACGCGCCAAGACGGCCACTGAGCAGGTCGGGCAAGCCGCGAAGTCGCAGCAGTGGGCTGACGCATCGACAAAGTTGATGGCGGTCGGAACCGCCGCAGCGGTCGGGCTCGGGGCCGCAGCGAAAGCAGCAATCGAGTGGGAAGCACAGTTCGCTGGCGTCCGCAAGACTGTCGACGGCACCACCGGTCAAATGGCCGATCTGGAGAAGCAACTCAGGTCGATGGCCACCAGCATGCCCGCCACTCACCAGGAAATCGCAGCCACCGCCGAAGCCGCCGGGCAGCTCGGAATCGCCCGCGACGACGTGGCCGCCTTCACCAAGACCATGGTCCAGCTCGGGGAAACCACGAACCTCACCGCCGACCAAGCGGCAACCCAGCTGGCGCAGATGATGAACATCATGCAGTCCGCCCCCGAATCGGTGGACAGGCTCGGAGCAACCCTCGTCGCGCTCGGCAACAACGGCGCATCGACCGAGGCCGACATCCTCGCCCTGTCGCAACGCCTCGCTGGCGTCGGGCATCAGATGGGCCTCACCGAGGCCGACGTGATGGGCATCGCCAACGCGATGAGCTCGGTCGGTATTGAGGCAGAGGCTGGCGGTACCGCCATGTCGATGACCCTCAAGCAGGTTGATGCTGCAGTGCGCAACGGCGGGAAAAACTTGGAGACCTACGCCAAGGTCTCCGGACTGACCGCCAACCAGTTCGCGCAGGCGTGGCGCACGAAACCAGCTGCAGCCCTCAACCAATTCATTGAAGGTCTCGCCAGGGTGCAGGCAGAGGGCGGCGACGTGAACGCCGTCCTCGAAGAGCTCGGGATGGAAGGCATCAGGCAGACCGACACCCTCATCCGCCTAGCCGGGGCAGGAGATCTGCTCGGCAACTCCCTGTCGCTCGCCGGACGTGCCTACCAGCAGAACAGTGCGCTCGCCGACGAGTACGGCAAGCGCGTCGAGACCGCTGCTGCGCAGCTGAAGATCGCCTGGAACTCCATCAAGGACGCAGCGATCAGTGTCGGCCAGTCGATGCTGCCGGTCGTATCCAGCGTCGCACAGGGTGTCGCTTCGATCACTACGGCTGTCTCACAGCTCCCGGCGCCGGTACTCGAAGCCGTCGCCGGATTTGGCGGATTCGTGGCTGCGGTCGGGCTGATCGGTGGCGGCGCCATGAAGGCCGTCACGGCTGTGCAGGCATTCCACGAGCAGCTTGACGCGCTTGGGCCGAGGGCTACGCAGGCGGCCGGAGCACTCGGCAAGATCACCATCGCAGCCGCGGCGCTGTCTGCCGCATACGCGATAGCAAATGTCGTCGGTTCGCAGATGCAGGCCGATCTCGACAAGCAGATGCTGACCGCCGATCAGGCCGCACAGGCGATGGAGCGACTCGCGTCCACCGGCGAGCTGTCGGCCGCCACGATGAGGTCATTCGCGGCCGCCTCGCGCACCGATGTGGAGAATTTCGAGAACCTATCCGACGCGGTCTTCCGTCTACAGGCGAACCAAGGGGTCATCCGCTGGGCTGAGACGACAGCAGCTCATCTTGTCGGCATGAAAGGCAGCATCGAGCAGACCGAGGAGCAGTTCGATCAGCTCGACAAGGCGCTGGTCAGCATGGACCAGGCGAAGGCCGGGCGTGCGTTCCACGAGATGGCTGTCGACACCCGCATCGCCGGTGCATCAATGGATGAGCTGGTGAACCAATTCGGAGACTACCGAGCATCGCTGGAAGCGACAGCGGATGCGCTCGGAGTGCACAACCTCGGCGAGATGGAGATGCGGGCATGGATGGAGGGAACCGTCCCTGCCGCCGTCGCCGCCGCGCAGGCCGAACAACAGCTCGGGCGCGCGCACGTTGACGCAGGGGCCTCCGCGCAAGAACAGGCAGACGCCCTGCAGAACCTGCTCACGGCGATGCACGAGCAGGCCAACGCGGCACTGGCGGCCTCGAACGCCGAAATCGCATACCACCAAGCGCTCGCGGACGCTGCCGAGGTGGCGGCTCAAGGCGGCGCAGCGGTCGACGCGATGACAGGGCGATTCGATCTGAACTCGCAGGCGGGACGGCAGGCCCAGTCGGCGATCGACGGTGTGGCGTCGGCGGCGTGGCGTCAGATCGATGCGATGCAAGCAAATGGCGCATCCCTGGAGCAGGTTACAGCCTTCACCCAGAGTGCGAGGCAGTCTTTCATCGACACAGCTGTGTCGATGGGGATGACTGCCGATCAGGCGGCCGCGCTGGCGAACAGCTACGGCCTCATTCCGGGGCAGGTCGTGACGAACGTTTCTGCGCCAGGAGCGGACGCCGCGAAGGCGCAGACCGACGCCTTCCAGGCGGCCCTCGCGTCCTTGCCGCCGGAGAAACGATCGGAGATTAAATCGGTCTTCGACTCGTCTGGTACGGCAGCAGCGATGGCTGCGCTGTCGCAGATTCAGAACAAGACGGTCTATGTGACAACTGTGCTACGGCAGTACGCGGAATCGCAGGGCGCGGTCGGCCCAGGATCGACCAAGGGCGGCGTGACGCTCGATGCTTTCGGCGGACGTATCTGGGGACCGGGAACTGAAACAAGTGATTCAGTTCCGGCAATGCTGTCCCGCAATGAGTACGTGATCAAAGCATCATCAGCGCGCGCTATCGGATACGACCGGTTGGCATGGATGAATCAGCACGGCGAACTGCCGAGATTCGCGTCCGGCGGGCGCGTATCGGACGGATTCACCAGGTCTGTCGCCTCGGACAGCGCGGCAGCAATGACTCGCAGTGAGCGGGTCACCAGAGAGATCGCTACCGTCAATCAGCATGTCGAGGTGCACGGCGCGGATCCGCAGCAGGTACTCAGGCATGCGGGGCGTGAACTCGAAAGGGTGATGACGTGACGGCATACGTCGAAATCGCCGATGTGCGCCTAGAACTTGAGCGCTGGCCGTCAGCTCCTGCGGACGACGCCCACCTGTGCGAGACCCACACATGGCACGACACCACGGCGTCAAAGGCTGAGCTGGTTGAACGAATTGCCGGGCATGGCGCGCACCAGATGGGGCCCGCCTGGCGCGAATCAACTCTCGCAACCTTCCGTGGCTACACCCGGTGCGGATCACGCACGACGTACCAGAAGATGCGCAATCAGCTGGCCGCCATCGGAGCAGGACTCTCCCTCGTGACGGTACGCGTCGTCGACGATAACGAGGACACGTGGCGACTAGGACATGTCATCGCCATCAGCATCGATGACGACCTAGCGGAGAACCAGTTCACATGGTCGATCGATACCCGCTGCCTAGATCCGCGCAGGTACGGACCCAAGCAGGTCCTACAGGAGCAGGTGGCCGCTGAGGCGTCGCTCACCAACAATGCTACGAATCCAAAACTGTCCGTTGATCAATCCGGATGGAAAGCGTGGGCCCGTACTGGTGGGGCCGCCGCTCTCTCGCGGGAGCGGGTGGCTGACGGGTTCGCGGCCCGCGCGACTGCCGTCAAGCCGTCGGACGGGATCGCCGTTGGGATGCCGCGTATCCCAGCATCTGGACCTGTTGGCATCGTTCGGCTAGAGGCCCAGTCCTCGATCGCTGTCGAGGTGTCGCTCGCACTCACCTGGTGGGCTGGAGACAAGGTGTTGCGCGCAGATGTCAGCAATCCGGCCAGGTTGGCGGCGCGCGGAACATGGCAGCTACTGTCATGGGCTGATTTCCCGGCGAAACCGGCCACGGCTACTCACGTGACCGTTGCGGTCGACGCGATGGATCAGCCGTATGCGACCGGGTCATGGCTAGAGGCGACGCGGCTGGTGGTCGGGGCTCAAAGCAGCCCTGATTATGTGGATGGCGACAGTCTCGGCTGGCAGTGGCTCGGTACCCCTGGCTTGTCGGCGTCGGCGAAAACCGGCACGTCGTGGCAGCTTGACAACCGGCTCGGCACAGCCCCGTCCACCCCGGCGATAGAGTTCACGGCGACCAGCAACCTCGCGACCGGATTCACGCTGCGCTTCCACGGGAAGCCGGACGTACTCACCTATCGCGGCCGCATCCAGCATGGCGCGAAGGTTGAGCTGCTGCCAGACGAGCACGCGATCCTTGTGAACGGAAGCCTATCCCCGACCGTTGCGGTCGGAACCTGGCCGACCGTCGCCGCAGGACAGATGGAACAGCTGGCGCTATATGCAAACACGCCTGCCGGATTCGATGCGACCTGTACATGGTCGCCAGCATGGTGGTGAGTTGGAATGGTTGATCGTTGGATCGTCGGCGATTTCACAACCGGTCGGCTTGTCGCCGAGGTGCGCGACCCCATCAGCGGGTCGACATGGTCGACCACGCTCGATGGCGGATCGGGAACACTTGTGCTCAACCCGGCGGTGCGCACCCATCGCCTGATAGGGGAGATGCTGCGCGACCAGATGGGGTTCCGCTACTACATCGCCGCGTTCAATGATCACGATGTTGTCGAGTACGCGGGGCCGGTCACCAGGTGCACCCTCGACGGCACACGGTGGCGATTCGACGCCGGAACCGCGTGGGACTACCTCGACCGGCGTGCCATCGTGTCGCGCGACCACTGGCTGACGTGGCGAACTCCGGACGACGCTGACCCGCCTCTCTACCAGTGGCACGGCACGTGGCGCCAAATCATCGCAGGCATCTGGCAGATGGTATTCAACCGAGGCTACCTGCCATGGGTTCGCCAGGACTGGCTCGATCAGGTGGAACTCGGAGAAGAATGGCGTCGGTTCTTCGCCACGAGCCGAAGAGTCGAAGGCGAGCAGACATGGCTAGATCCACCGATCTGGCCCGTCGGCGATCAGCTGGAAGGTAAGACGACCGATCACCAGTGGTCGGTTGAGATGATCGATCTGGAGACCGTCGCCGAGACGCTCCAGGAGATCTCTAGGCGCGAATCCGGTGTTGAGGTGCAAATCGTGCCGCGCTGGGTCGGCACCTTCCCGGACGGCAACATGCTGTGGCAGGTCGTCACGGGCACCGACACCGTCCCTCACGTGTCCCCCACGTGGGCACCATGGCCGCTCGACATGACCGCCGAGCGATCAACTCGATGGGTAACCGAGGCCCGCATCGAGGGATCGACCATCCTCACATCGGCTCGCGTGCTCGCAGGACGCGGCTCGGAGGGCGGAACCCCGATGGTCGGGTGGGCCAACAACGCGAATGTTCCAGGCGGGCAGACCTTGTCGTCGAAATGGCCAGAAATTGACGTGACCAATACGCGGCACACCTCCGTGCACCTGCTGGAGACGGCGAACGACATCGCCTCATCTCTAGTGCTCGACGGGGCGAAGCCGTCCCTGTCATGCACCGTGGCTATCCAGGATGGGGGACTCCCCGATCCCAACCTGGTCAGAGTCGGCGACATGGCCACGGTGCACGCCGGATGGCGGCACGCGTTCCTGCCTGACGGAAGCCACCGGATGCGCATCGTGTCGAAGACTCGCAACGCAGCTGGCACGACCAATCTCGGACTGGTGGGGCTCCGCTACGACGATATTGCCCGATACCGATCTCGATGGGAGGCTTAAGGTGCCGGGATACGGAGGCCGCTACACCGCCGGAGATCCGATACAGATGATCACCGGACGATTCGAGGCTGACAAGAAGCGCATCCGCGACCTGGAGCGCCCGACAGCGGCCGAGAAACAGCGTGTCGTGCCACGCTTAAAGGCGACGGAAATTGTCGCAAAAGATGCGCGCGCCGTCGCTGACCGCGCCGTCGCTGACGCTGGTGCAGCGTGGCGCTATGCGGACGATGCCGCAAAAGCCGCTGGACGCGCACAAGATACCGCAAACGTCGCAAAACAGGATGCACACAACGCGTGGGAACGCGCAGGCACTGCGTGGTCTAAAGCCGACGCAGCTGCGCAGGCGGCAGCAAATGCGCACTCCGCTGCGAATGCAGCCCACGCAGCTGCGAGCGCTGCTCAGCAAGCCGCGAATAATGCTCACGCGGCAGCAAACAGCGCGTACGCGCGGGCAGATCAGGCGCTGAGTGCAGCATGGGCTGCACAATCAGCAGCAAACAGTGCCGCAGCCACCGCGCAGAATGCGCAAGATAGATCGATTTCGAATGGCATCAGTCTTGCGAACGCGTGGGCAGCTATCCGCGAATTGCAGACAAAGAAGACATAGAAAAGGATGTATTATGGGTGAGGTAATTGTTACCTTCGGCGACAACACGCAACCTGGAGACCGGACGTATATCCACCCGGTATCAGCTGCATCAGCGACAGCCACAACCCTCTCTCCAGGATCTCCGGCAACCGCCGCAGTGAGAGCAGGCGCTGGCACCGACACGGTCGCCTTCACCTTCGGGGTGCCGAAGGGTGATAAAGGAGATAGGGGCGAGATTGGGCCAATTGGGCCACGTGGCCCACAGGGAATCCCTGGCGAAGTGCGACTCACCGGGGCGGTCATCTCCGAGGAAATCGCCAATGGCGAGTCTGCCGCGAACGCCGCAGTAAAGGTGATCGTCAACACCGAGACGCGCACCGCGCGTGTCTCAAATGCGCCTGGAATCGGATTCGTCACTACGACCCCGAAAATCGCCTCCGGGCACATGAAACTCGACTTCGAAAACAATCATTACGGATGGGCAACTGTTCAGCTACCACCCGGTCTGTTTACTCAGCCCCCATGCATCACGCTAGCAGCTCAGCTAAATGACACACACGATTCCATCGGCTCCGGCGGAATGCAAATCGCCCTCAACGGAGCACCGAAAACTCACGAGTTCGGGCTGTTCGGCTACTGGTCCGTCGCCCTCAAAGGGTGGCAACTCGATGTGCACTGGATCGCAGTTGGGGTGTGACCTGTGCAAATCTGGACGCCGCAGGAAATGGCCCTACTGCTAGGGACCATAACGGGGTTGCTGACGGTAGTTTTCGTGCAGGCAAGAAGTGCCCGCGCCGAAGCCCGCCACCGGGACGCCGAGACGCAGGCAATTCTCGCGGAGATCGCTCGTGATGCAGCGACCGCGAAAGAACAGACAACGAACTCGCATGACACGAATATGCGCGACGACATGGACACGACAAGGTTCACTGTCCAACAGATTGTTGCCGAGCAGGCTAGGCAGGCTGAACTGCTGACTGGTATGGCAGCTGATATTCGGGAAGTTCGTGGTCTTGTCCTGAATCTACGCAACAATTCACATGCTACACATACGGAAATATTTGATCGCTTATGGCGACTTGAATCAAAGGAGGGATGACAACAATTGAATACAGGAACACTAGCCCGCGCCATTCGCGGGTCTGTGGAGGCTCTCGGTGTGCCGTGGACCGCGCGTCGCCGGGTCGCATCCCCGGAGGAATTGGCGGACCGACTGGCGCACACCATGCGGCATTTCCCCAACTATGCGACCCCTCAGCGGCTGGCGGGTATCATCGGTGAATCGGCCCAAGAGAGCGACTGGTTCTGCACCACCACCGAGTACGGCAGCGGCCAACGGTACGCACCGTATATTGGCAGGGGTTTTATCCAGCTGACCTGGGATTGGAACTACGCCAAGTTCAGCAACTGGGCCTACCGCAACGGCTTGATCGACCGCGAGGACCTATTCGCCACTGACTACTGGGTTCTCAGCAATCTCGATTGGGCCTGGTATCCCGCGCTGTGGTTTTTCGCAGCCAACGATCTCGGCTGGCGCTGCGACAACGGCAACTGGGACGAGGTCTCAGGGGTCATCAATGCCGGAAGCGCTTACGCCCAAATACCGTCCGCTGGCGATCGCCGGGCGGCAATCAATGGAGCCCTGCAACACCTGCGAGGCGCTGATCTATCCATCGAGGAGGACGACATGGCAAATTACGCTGGCGAGATCGGGGAGATCTTGACGAAGGTAAATGAGCTGCACAGCATTCTTGGCTCGCAGACCGTCCCGCGCGTGAACGAACTCGCGGGCGCGGTCCACGACGCCGACGCCATCACCAAGATCTGCGATATCCACTACGTGCTGGGGGCCTCAACGGATCCCGCAGCCCAGCAAGCACGCGACGGCATCAACAACGTGCACTCGCGCATCGCCCGCCTGGAGCGGGCCGTGGCAGCCGCCAGCCCGGCGGCTGCAGCAATCCTGCAAGAGACCGAACAAGAGACCGAAGGAGAACAACAGTGACCCCCACCCTCAATGACGCGCTGCCGATCTTGATTTCCGGCGCCGTAGTACCGCTACTGACGGCACTCATGGTGCGTCCCGGCTGGACGGCTGAGCGGAAGCGTCTGACATCGGGCGCGATCGCCGTCGTGCTGGCTGTAGTAACCGCAGTCGCGACTGGACTTATTCAGCCGCCCGTCGGCGCTGATTGGCCCGTCTGGCGTGCCATCGTACATGCGCTCGAATGGCTGATTCCGTCGATCGCCGTGGTTATCGCTGTCTCACAGTCGGTGTACAGGCAGCTGAAAGGCGTCTGGGACCGAGTCGCGGAGGCCACCTCCCCGGCCCCCGCCCGCGAGGTCTGACCGAGAAACCAAGCAGCCCCCCACCTGCAAGGGTGGGGGGCTGCTTTCGCGTCTCAGGCCTCCTCGTCCTCGTCGACCCAGGTCTCGGCGAGAACCGCCTCCAACTCGGGGCCGAGCTCCATGTCATCGGCCCACTCGCGACCGAGATCGAGAAAAGCGGCCACCTCGTAGGGCTGTGCATTATGAGCGTGGGCGAACTGTGCGATGGTCATGGCGTTCTCCTTCTGTGCGTTGATCCATGCGTATGCGGTTGGGCGGGTGATTTTGGCGGCGCGGGCTGCTGCCGCAACTGGAACCCCATTGGCGACAGCTTCAGCAACAGCGGCCCGCAGATTCTGCTGCGCCGCCTCGACCTCCGCAGCTGCCTCGGTGATCCTGTCCAGCAGATTCATTTGATTGCCTCCGTTCCCTTGCTGTTGACACAACAGTACAACAGATTGACAGTACTGTCAAATCTTTTTCCACTTAGGATGGGCTAACTCTCTTTCGCAAGCGGGTCGGCAGTCAGCATCTTGGCCACCCCTTCCAGGGCGTGTCGGGCCCGCTCGGTCATGTCGGCGTGCATGTATGGCCTCGTACTCGAGTAGGCAGCATGGCCGACGATGGCGATGATGACCTCCGGCGGAGCGCCTACAGCCTGCAGGAGGGTGACCGTCGTGTGCCGAGCTTCATGGACAATGTAGGGCCGACCATCAGGGTGTTCGACGTCTGCAGCGGCCTGCAGGCCACGCCATGCTAGGCGATCCAGGGCATCTGACATTGGACTGCCATCGGGGCGAGACCACACGAGATCGTGCGGAGATGCCGGCGCCATCTCTCGCCACGCGGCCAGCGCGTCGGCCATCATCGGCACCATCGGGATCACCCGCACCCCAGCACGAGTCTTCGGGGGCAGCAGTACCATGCCTCCCCCGAGATCGACGTGCCGCACACCATCTGGCATCGTCGCCCCCGACGCGACTCGCTGCGCCTCCCACTCGATGATGATCCTGCCAGCATCTAGATCCACGTGATCCCACATCAGACCCAGGGCCTCCCCCTGCCGCATGCCCTGGAGCAGTGCTGCCAGCCACCTGCTGGCATCCACCCGGGCGGCCCACTGCCGCTCACGACATACCTGTCGCCACTCCCGCACCCGTGCCCGCTGCGCAGCACTCCAGGAGCGTCCAGCCACCATCCTGCCGTCCTCGTGCCGTGGTGTCGGATCAACCGGCAGATCGGGCCATGTATCCGGATGCGCTGCCGCGACCAGCAGTGACACCGCGTCGGCTGGTGGCAGGGCGTCCCGATCGGACACGGCACGAGGCGGGCGACGGACCGCTAGCACCGCGTCTGGTACTCGATGCCCGTCCCTGCGCGCATCGGTCAGCATCCGCCGACACGTGCCGATCACCGCACCAATCGTCGTCGACGACCTGCCAGCCGCCCGCATGTCTCGCTCGATCCGGTCGATGCTGGCAGCCGAGAGCTCAGAGATCAGCTGATGCCCCAGCGCTGGGACGATCCACTTCGTGACGTGACCGCGCATCGTCACATACGGACCCGGCCGCAGCCGGGTCTCTTGCTTCGGCAGCCACTGATCCGCATACCGCTTGACAGTGGTGCGCGCACTGGGAGCCGCCCCAACCTCCTCCATACTGGCCAAGTAATCGCGCAATCGATTGCGGGCCTCCGCGCGCGTGGACGCTACCAACTTCTTGCGCCGCCGGTGCCCGGTAGCAGTCCAACCAATGTCCACCATCGCCACCCACCGTCCATCACCGCGCCGAAAGATCGACCCTCCGCCACCTGCCATCATCGCCTCCTGATCACACCTCGGGTAGCCATCCAGGTAGCCATCCACATACCGTCCAGCGGGTAGCCACATGATACACAAATTGAGTAAATTCACTAGTCAAAGCCACGCTATCCGCTCAACTCAATGGTAGAGCCCCAGTCTTCCAAACTGGCTACGCGGGTTCGATTCCCGTCATCCGCTCCGATCTTTGGTGCTGACTACGCGGTGCACGTCCACTCGGAAACCGATGTGACCGTTTCCCATGTCCACGATGAGTCATCACCACGCTGGTCCGAAGTAGGCTCCATGAGTGAGCATCTCAGTCAGGGACATGACTCTCGACGACATCCCCGCCGTAGCCTCTTGCCAGCGGGCCGCTTTCAGGCACCCGTTCGACCAGGCGGTACTGACCCATGAGTTCCTCGGATGTCACCGCTTCAATCCCGACACTCTGCTGGTAGCGGTAGATGAGAATGACGCGGTGGTCGGGACCATCTGGGGAGCCTGGAACGGGCGCCGGGCGGTCATCTCCGGGCTGGCAGTCCACCCCAGCTACCAGGGTCACGGCATCGCGCGACGACTGATCACCACGGTCGAGGAACGCTTCCGGGCCAAGGGAGTCACCCGGTTAAGTCTTGAGATCACCGCAGACAACCACAGGGTGATTCCCCTCTACGAGAACCTCGGTTTCAGGGTGAAGGAAGGCATCATGTCAATGGGAAAAAACCTCAACGCCGAGGACGGCACTCCCCTACCCCAGTAGCCGGGAGCGGCATAGGCCGGCACCGGATCGATACCTCTACCTGCAGGAAGCCGGTCAGCTCCGGGCATCGGAGGTGTGCAACGCTGACCGGCTTCCTCGTCAGAGTCTTTGACCCGGCGGGTGGGAAGAGGTTTCCCGCCTTCCACCCGCCGAGCCTGTCCCCAAAGCATCGTCTGCCGGGGGCAGGGGCGCACCGAGCCAGATGTCTCAGGCCAGCGGGACACAGACCTCGGTCACGAGTTCTTCCGGACCCACCTGATCCGGGGTGATCAGATACCTGTTGAAGCACTTGGCCGCAGGCTGCCGTCCCGCAACCGTTGCAGTCCGTCGGCCACCATGCGCTCGGCAATCAGGTCGTGGGCCTGCGAAATTTGGTCATAAGGACCGACGACCCTGGCCACAAGGCAGTCACGCTGTGGAAGTTCGAGAATCTCCAGCGGTGGTTCCGCGGTGGTACCGGACGCAACGGGCAGGAAGACCGAAAGTTCGGCGTCGCGTTCGATGAACTCGTCGTCGTGTTCGATGACCCCACAGGGACCTGCGGGGGTGATCTGCTGGGCGCTCATAGCGGGCATCATCCGGTCCCACAATTGGCCCTCGTCGGAGTAGCTGGGGACCGTCCCGTGCAGGGCGACGACGGTCATCGCCGGAATAGTAGTGCGTTCGATGGTGATAGACATTGGTTCTCCTTGGTCGAGCATCCGTGTGATGAGGGACAACCGCGCCTTGGCAGCGCCCAGTTCCTCCACCAAAGTCCGGCGCTGAAGCTGCAACGCACTCGGCCAGGCGGGGGTACCGCGGGCTGCAAGGAGGGCTGAGATGGCGGAAACGCCGAATCCGACGTCGCGCAGGTTCCGGATGTCGGCGGCGTCCCGCAACTGGCTGGCGGCATACCGCCGGTAGCCAGTCCATGGATCCACCGACGCAGGCACCAGGACACCATGGGTGTCGTAGTGCCGCAGCATCCGCACCGACAATCTGCTCAGCGAGCTGAACTCACCAATCGACATCAGTTCAGAGGTCTCGGTCATGACCACACCCTGCCCCCTGACATGGTGACAGGGTCAAGCCCACGCACCACCCGGATCATTATCAAGACCCCAGGCGTCTGGTACGCATCCGCTCATGCCCAGCCCACCACCGTAGAATGTGGTCATGCTGGTTGCCTTCTCCATCACTCCCTCGGACTCCGGTGAGGACGGTTCAGTGCACGATGCGGTGGCTGCCGCGGTCAAGGTTGTGCGCGAGTCGGGGCTTCCCAATGAGACGAACTCGATGTTCACCAACATTGAGGGCAGCTGGGAGGAATGCTTCTCGGTCATTCACCAGGCGGTGGAGGCCGTGGCGGCTGTCTCCCCTCGCGTCGCCCTGGTGCTGAAGGCTGACATCAGAGGTGAGCGCAGCGGTGAGATGACAGGCAAGGTCGAGCGACTCGAAGCTGCTCTCGGCACCCTCCGATCCGAATGACCCGGGGCATCGGTTACCGCAGGCACCCATCACAGATTCTCATCACGACCGGCAGTCCCATGTGAGTCATCGATATCCAATACCGTCCGACAGCAACTGGCTAAGCCCTCCTACGAACGACTCTTCGGAAGTCGACTGCGATGTATTCAAACTCTCGCTTCAAGTCTTCGGACCGGGGTGCAGAATCACCGGACATCCTTCCGGTCCTCACCGGGACAACCGCTAGGGGCAAGGTCCAAGGTCATCCACGTGTGATGAACCGCACTGCAGCGGCACCTGGCCTGGTAGCCGTCCGCAGTGCGTTCACCACCCCGATTGGGGGAACGGGATCCGCAATGCCGACCGCAGCATCCACGATCGGCAACCCGGATCGACGCAGCACCGCTCACCCCAAGCACATTCGCTGACTTCTGCTGCCCGTCACACTCCTCGGAGCTGCTCGTAAGCCTGGAGCTTTGCCAGGCGCCGGGCATGGCGTTCCTCGCCGGTGTACTCGGTCTCCAAGAAAGCGCGAACGATCTCCCAGGCCGCATCGGGCTCGACGAAACGCCCGCCGAGGCTCACGACATTGGCATTGTTGTGCTGGCGACCGAGCAGGGCGAATTCGACATTGTTGGCCAGCACCGCCCGGATCCCGGGCACCTTATTAGCAGCTATCTGTTCCCCATTGCCCGAACCACCCAGCACGATTCCGAGGCTCCCCTCCTCAGCAGCCACGGCCTGAGCGCAAGGGATGATGAAATCCGGATAATCATCCTCGGGATCAACAACGAGAGCGCCATGGTCGACGACCTCGTAGCCACCCTCACGCAATCGTGCGCTGAGGAACTCCTTCAGTTCAAAGGCGGCATGGTCAGTTCCGATGTGAACACGCATGCACATATCGTCCCAGATGATCACCCTGGAGGAAACACAGGTGCGGAAATCATCGGTCCGGGCCAGGAACGGATTCCACCCCGGATGGGCCGGATTCAAGAAGCCTCCGGAAGGCCTCCTCGTCGATGACCGGCACACCCAGCTCGGCAGCCTTGGTGGCCTTCGACCCGGCACCAGCTCCGACTACCACGTAATCGGTTTTCCGGGACACCGAACCCGCTGCCCTGCCCCCCCGGACGACGATCGCATCCTTGGCATCATCCCTGGTGAATCCTTCCAAGGTGCCAGTGACCACAAAGGTCAATCCCGCCAGGGTCTGTGGCCGTGCCTCGGTCTGCGGAGGGGCATCGGCCATCCGCACCCCGGCCTGCGCCCAGCGTTCGACGATGTCGCGATGCCAGGGTTCGGCGAACCACTCAACAATGGCCTCGGCAATGATCTCACCAACTCCCTCGATGCGGGCCAGTTCCTCGACACTCGCCTCACGGATCACCGCCATGGATCCCAGGGCACCGGCAAGCGCCCGGGCAGCGACGGGACCGACGTGACGGATGGACAGCGAGTTGATGACCCGCCACAACGGCTGAGTCTTTGCCGTCTCCAGGTTTGCCAGCAGCTTTGCCCCGTTCACCGAAAGCACTCGGCCTTCCCGCACCATTTCGGGGGGATCAGATTTCTTGGCGGCCCGGGTGAACACGTACTGGAATTTCTCCTCGTCCCCTGACTCATCGGTGAGCTGGCGGCGGATGAGGTCCGCCTCGACAAGGTCATCGGCGGTCAGATCGAACAGCCCCGCCTCGTTATCCAGTACCTTGCTCGACAACAGGGCACGAGCCCCCTTTTCCCCCAACACCTCAATGTCCAGCCCATCGCGAGCCGCCAACCCGACCAGCCGCTCCACCAGTTGGTCGGGACAAGAACGCGCATTGGGGCAGCGGATGTCCTTGTCGGATTCCTTCTCCGGGCGCAACTCGGCACCGCAGGATGGGCAATGACCAGGCATGACGAAGGCGTGCTCGGTACCGTCACGCAGTCCCACGACGGGACCCAAGACCTCCGGGATCACGTCGCCTGCCTTGCGGATCACCACAGTGTCACCAATCAGCACGCCCTTGCGCGCCACCTCGGTGGGGTTGTGCAGGGTGGCCCGGGCCACCGTCGATCCGGCGACGAGAACTGGTTCCATCACGGCGAAGGGAGTAACCCGGCCGGTGCGCCCCACACCGACCTCAATGCCCAGGAGCTTGGTGTTGACCTCCTCGGGTGGGTATTTGTAGGCGATCGCCCAGCGAGGAGCCCTGGAGGTATTACCCAACCGCTGTTGGGCAGCGAGATCGTCGACCTTGACAACGATCCCGTCGATGTCGTGAGCGAGATCATGACGGTGCTCACCGTAGTAGGCGACGAAGTCCAGGACTGCGCCAACCGAATTGAGGACCCGGAAGGTGGTGGCAGTTGGCAGTCCCCAAGAACCCAGCAGTTCGTAGGTCTGCGACTGGCGGATCATGGTTCCGGCCTCATTGTGCACGCCGATGCCGTGAACCAGCATGTGCAGCGGTCGGGTGGCGGTGATTGCGGGATTCTTTTGCCTAAGCGACCCAGCAGCTGCGTTACGCGGATTAGCGAACGGGGCCTTCTTGTCGGCAACCAGGGATGCATTCAGATCGCCGAAGGCCGCCGTCGGGAAGAAGACTTCTCCACGCACCTCGATTTCACGTGGTGCGGGGTCTGCTGTCAGTACCCCGGGCAGATCACGGATCGTCCTGACATTGGGAGTGATGTCCTCCCCCACCCGGCCATCGCCACGAGTAGCGCCGGTTACCAGCCGACCATCGCGATAGACCAGGTTCACCGCGAGCCCGTCGATCTTCAGTTCGCACAACCAGTTCACTGGCTCGCCACCGAGTGCCGCCTGGGTCCGGTGCATCCAGTCGGCCAACTCGGTGGGGCTGAAAACATTGTCCAGCGATAGCATCTGGCTCGGATGGGTGAACGAGGCGAAATCGGTCATTTTGGGGGCACCCACCCGCTGGGTGGGACTGTCGGGGGTGCGCAACCCTGGATGGGCTCGTTCGAGATCGATGAGCTCACCCATCAAGGAATCGTAGGCAGCATCCGACAATATGGGAGCATCATTGCCGTAGTAGGCTTGCTGAGCCTCGACAATGCGCTGAACCAGATCGTTCCAAGCGTGACGGACGGCGGGGTCTGGCCCCTGAAATACGGCGGCGTTCACAGCGCGAACTTCGGAGACCAAGTAGCCCTGTCACGCGCGGCAGAAAAGGCTTCGAGGATGTCTTTCTTGCCCATCTGCTCCGGTCGGTTCACCAGCCAGTTAGCGACGTCACCCGGGTCGACGACAGCGACATCCACCGGGAATCTCTCGATTACCAGACGACGCTCGTTGACCGGAACGATGATTCCGTTGACATCGTAATTCCATCGGGATTCTGCAGCCAGTTGGCCGGCACTGCGCCGCGCCTCGCCACGGATCCGGGGAACGTAGTCAGATTCCTCACCATTGATCAGGAAGCGGTCACCGGTGACCAACAGCTTCGCGCCGGGAAGATGCTTGGCGTTGAGCAGGTACACCCCGCCGGGGCCGATAACCCAGTGGTCGAACTCCGATCCGGTCTCAGTAGAGCGGACCGCTTGCAAAAAGCCCCATCGAGGATCCAACCCGGACAATCTCATCAACTCAGCAGCAAGGAGTTGGTCTGGATCGACCAATGCCCGCCGGGCCGCACCCTCACTGCCCAGCAGCAGCCGATCAAGCAGCGCCCGGATCGGAGCACGACGACGGGGATGCTCCCGGACGATCGGGAACTCTTCGGTGATGGCGATCGGTAGCATCCCGGTTGTAGCGGGCTGCTGCGGGCACAGAGCCGGGATGGGTGCCAGCGTCGGCAGTTCGTTCTCGGCACGCATCGCACGGCGAGGGACAACGTGACCGGTTTCCTCGCCGGGCCCGTCGTCGATGAAACCTCGCCGGGCGGCCCGTTGCGCCGTAACTGTCAACGACACCGATCTCCTCCTGGTTGGGCAAATCCTTAGGCCATTCTAGAAGCCAGACCGACACGATCCGTGCAGCGACGCGAAACGATGTGTCGAATCACCCGCGTCATTGACGTTAGTCGAAGACCGGGCCACGATCGCGGGATCGCTTCAGCTCAAAGAAACCATCAACCTCGGTGACTAGGGCAAAGCCGTCGAACAGCCGACCTGCTTGCTCTCCTTTGGGAGCTGGAGAGATGACTGGCCCGAAGAGCGCCTTGCCGTTGATGTGGATGACGGGGGTCCCAACCTCGTCGCCTACCGGGTCCATTCCGGCATGGTGGGATGCGATGAGATCAGCGTCATGCACACCGGTGGTGGCCTGATCCGCAATGGCTAGATCGAAACCGCAATCATTGAGGGAAGATCTCACGACTTCGATATCACCCTTCGGCTCGCCACCGAGGTGGTAGCGGGTACCGATGGCGGTGTAAAAGTCGCGTAGCGCTTCCGTGCCGTATTGCTTCTCCACACCGATGGCGGCGCGCACGCCGATCCATCCGTGCTCCATGTGAGCCTGGTAATCCTCGGGCAGATCCCGGCCCTGGTTGAGGACCGACAGGCTCATCACATGGAAGACGGTGTGTACCGGGCGCACCTTTTCCACTTCAAGCATCCATCGTGAGGCAATCCAGGCCCACGGGCACAATGGGTCAAACCAGAAATCGACAGTTTGGGCGGAAGTCATGTCACTAGCCAACCAGACGCGTCAAGTGGGAACACTGCTCACCCCGGGATACAGTGGTTTCACCACTGCCCCGCACCGCAACCGAGGCGGCAATGGGCACTGACAACGATTCCATGGAGTATCGATGAGCAGCATCGTGAATATCACCCGTGATCAGGCGCGCCAGCGTTCCGAGATCCTCACCGCCGCGGCCTACCGCGTCGAGGTGGATCTCTCCGGTCGCGGAGTGGACGGGAACCCCCTCGAGACCCCGGAGACCCATTTCGTCTCGACATCCACGGCCCGCTTCACCTCGGCCAAGGGCGACACGTGGATCGATATCATCGCAGACCAGCTGATCGATGCCTGGTGCGACGGGGAGCAGATCGATGTCTCCGGTTTCAATGGCGCCCGGCTGCCCCTATCCCTTGGCGAGGGCGAACACCAGCTGACCGTCACCGCGTTGTGCCGTTATTCGCGTACCGGCGAAGGACTGCACCGTTTCGTCGATCCGGCCGATGGCAAGGTGTATCTCTACTCTCAGTTCGAAACCGCAGATGCTCGGCGCATGTACGCCTGTTTCGACCAGCCCGACCAGAAAGCCACCTTTGAATTGGCTGTCATCGCCCCAGCTCATTGGAAGGTCTACTCGAACTCCCCTGCCGTAGCTCCCACGCCCGGCCCCGATCCATTCGCCACTTGGCAGTTCGCCCCGACCAAACGGATCTCCACCTACATCACTGCCTTGGTGGCCGGGGAATTCCATGTGCAGACCGGTACCGTGGTCTCGCAGAAGGGTGAGCTCCCGGCCGATTTCGTGTGCCGCGCATCAATGGCCCAGTACTTGGAGCACGAACAGATGGCCACCACCACCCAGCGTGGTTTCGAGGTCTATGAGCAGGCCTTCGGTCAGCCCTTCCCTTTCGATTCCTATGACCAGTTGTTCCTTCCGGAGTACAACGCGGGGGCCATGGAGAATGCAGGCTGCGTAACCTTGCGCGACGAATACCTCTTCCGAGCCCAGGTCACCGCCGACGACTACGCGCGTCGCGACAACACGATTCTCCACGAACTGGCCCACATGTGGTTCGGAGACCTGGTCACCATGCAGTGGTGGGACGACCTATGGCTGAACGAATCCTTTGCCGAGTGGTCCGCATATTTCTGCCAGGAGCAGATCGCCAAGCGCCACGGGGGCGATGATCCATGGATCACCTTCGCCAATCAACGCAAACTATGGGCTTACCGCGTCGACCAGTGGCCGACCACACACCCGATCGCCGCGGACATGGTGGATTTGGAGGCGGTCGACCAGAACTTCGACGGCATCACCTATGCCAAGGGCGCCTCGGTGCTCAAGCAGTTGGTGGCCTATGTCGGACGCGACCAGTTCCTGGCCGGGGTTCGCAATTACTTGGAGGCACACGCCTGGGGGAACTCCACCTTCGCAGACCTGTTGGATGCCCTGCAAAAGGCCTCGGGCAGGGATCTGTCCCAGTTCGCCACCGAATGGCTGGAGACCACTGGGGTAAACAAGGTGACCCCGGTGGTCGATGTGGATGACGAAGGCAACTACACCAGTTTCGCCATCACCCAGTCGGCGGCCGATAACGCCCCGACGCTGCGCACCCACCGGCTGGCCATCGGATTGTTCGATGTGGTGGATGACATCTTGGTGCGTCGGGACAGTCTTGAGGTGGACGTGCACGGCTCCTCGACTCCGATCGCGGTTCTAGCCGGGGTTAAGGCCGCAGATCTGGTGCTGCTGAATGACCGGGATCTCTCTTACGTCAAGGTGAGATTCGATCCGCGTTCCATGGACACCGTGAGGAGATCCTTCGCGTCCCTCGGTGACCCGTTGGCCAGGGCCATGATCTGGACGGCTCTGTGGGATACCTGGCGCGACGCTGAACTGCCCACCGTCGAGTACTTGGACATCGTGCTGGCAGGTATGAAAGCCGAGTTCCATCCCACTGCGATCATCAATAACTTGACCCAGGCACACCTGGCAGTGACCGGCTACGCTCCCATGGACCAGCGCCAAGGATTGCGAGCCAGACTGGTGGCTGCCCTCGCGGAATTCCTGGCAACCGCAGATCCGGGCTCGGATCGCCAACTCGCCATCGCCGACGCCATGATCCGTGCCATCGACTCCCCCGCTGGCGCGGAGTTGATCGAGGGCTGGCTTGCCGGCGAGGAGGTTCCTCCGGGTCTCCCCATTGACGCCGACCGCAGGTGGGCGATCATCACTACCTTGGCTCGTCTGGGTCGGATCGGCACTCCGGAAATTGACGCCGAGGCTCGGCAGGACAACACCATCTCCGGGGCCCAGTTCGCTGCAGGTGCCCGCTCAGCTCTGGCGGATCCGATCACCAAGGCCCAAGCCTGGTCGGCAGCCACCGCAGACCCCGAGATCGCCAATGCCATGCACATCGCGGTGGCGCAGCATCTCTGGAATTATGGTCAAGAAGACATCCTCGCTGGTTACCAGGACGCCTATCTAAAGCTGTGTGAGGAGATCGCCACGTCCAGCGGTTCCTGGGCCTCCCGTGGCCACATCGCCCGCCAGACCGCACTGAACCATCTGTGGCCTTCCGTGCTCGCGGACCGCGAGTGGATCGCCAAGCTTGATGCCTGGATGGCGACCAATGAGCTGCCTGCCCAGGTGCGTCAGGTGCTGGTGCAGAACCGGGACAATCAACTACGGGCGATAGCGGTACGCGAGGCGAGCAAGGATGACTGAACAAGCCGAGCAGAAAGCGTTCTCCATCCGCGGCGCAATGGATGCCGTCGGCAATATCGTCGATCTCCATGTGGCCCGGGGAGTCTTCGTCGCGGAGGCGCCGGAGGGGTCGGAACTCATTGAGGCCGACGGCCTGGTGGTGTTGCCGGGATTCGTCGATATCCACACGCATCTGAGGGAACCGGGTTTCGAGGCCTCCGAAACCATCGCATCGGGAACCGCGGCCGCGGTTGCCGGCGGCTACACCGCGGTATGCGCCATGGCGAACACCGATCCGGTGACCGATTCGGTGGAGCGGGTGGAATCCATGCGGAAGTTGGCCCGCACATCTGCCCACAATGAGGTCTTCCCGATCGGCTCATTAACCATCGATCTCGCCGGGCAACAGCTGTCCCCTATCGCGGAGATGGCGGCATGCGGGGTGAGACTGTTCTCCGACGACGGCCGGTGTCTGATGGATCCAGTGCTGATGCGCCGTGCCCTAGAACTGTCGGCTGCCCACAACGTGGTCATTGCCCAGCACTCCCAAGACCATAGGCTGGCTCCGGCCGATGCATGTGCTGATGAGAGATCCATCGCTGGCGAACTGGGTTTGCCCGGTTGGCCATGGGCTGCGGAGTCCTCAATCATCGCCCGGGATGTCCAACTAGCCGAGCTCACAGGCGGGCATCTGCATGTCTGTCATCTCTCGACGGCCGAATCGGTCGAGGTAGTCCGGTGGGCCAAGGCCCGCGGGGTCGATGTGACGGCTGAGGCGACGCCGCACCACATGCTGCTCACCTCCGACCTGTTACGCAGCGGATCAACCGATTACAAGGTCAATCCCCCGCTGCGCTCGGCCGAGGACGTGGAAGCAGTGCGAGCCGGCCTGGTGGATCGGACCATTGATCTGGTCGGCACCGACCATGCCCCGCATGAAGCACAGTTCAAGGATCTCCCATTCCCGCAGGCCAAGCCAGGGATGACCGCACTCGAGCAGGCTCTGTCCAGCCTCATGGAATCCCTGCTGCTGCCCGGTCGGATCGACTGGACCGATGTGACCCGCATCATGTCGACAGCCCCGGCCCACCGCGGGCAGGTCCCCGGGCAGGGCCTGGGACTGGGCGTAGGCAGTCCCGCGAACCTGGTGCTGGTGCACCCGGCTCGGCGACGCGTGGTCAACCGGGATGATTCTGCATCCGCCGGGCGCAACAACCCCTACCACGGCATGGATTTGCCCGATCCGATCGAGTTGACCATGGGAGCTGGGCGGATTCTGTACCGACGCTGAAGTGCGGTTTCCGGGAAACCAGATCTGGCCCCTTTCCAGTCGGCATCCTCCAAGGCAACAGCCTTCGAGCGGCCACAAGTTACCAGCACCTGATCATCCTCCCTAGCCGGGAGCCGGATCAGTCACGCAGGGCGAGGATCTCCTCAGCCTGCGACACGACAACATCAGCAACACGCTGGTCATGGATGCCCAAGAAATCCAGAACGATTTCTGCGGCACTGGGCAGATCAACCCCGCAGACCTTGGTCATCAACTGACCGGAAGCCGCATCGTCAACCGGTGCCCCGACCCCACGCAAGTGGAGCAGCCACCCAGCGATGGCCCGGGTAGCCCCGGTTGCGATCTCGGCTCGTGAACCGAAAGCCTGCACGTGGGGAACGATGCGGATCGGCAGCTTCTGCGTGCCGTCCATCGCGATGCGTGCCAGTTGGTCCTTCATCTGCGGGTTGTCGAACCGCGTGACCAGAGCCCTGCGGTAGGCATTGAGCTCATCATCACTGAGCGGCACCTGTTTGACTGCATCGTCCCAGTAGGCTTCCACCCATCCGCGAACCCGGGGATCATTGATAGCGTTGCAGACTGTATCGATGCCGAGCGCCGAGGCACAGTAGGCCATCAACGAATGTGACCCGTTGAGCAGGTACAGCTTGCGCATCTCGTGAGGAGCGATGTCATCAACAAACTGGGCACCCACCGATTCCCAAGCCGGACGCCCAGCCTTGAACTCTCCTGCCATCACCCATTCAGTGAACGGTTCGGTCACTACCAAGCCCGGATCGCTGATCCCGGTGAGTTCCGTGACGCGCTGGATATCCTCACCAGATACCCTCGGAGTGATTCTGTCGACCATCGTGGTAACGAAGCCGACATTTTCCTCAATCCAAGGAACCAAACTCGCATCGACGTATCCAGCCGCCTGGCGAATCACCTGTTCGGCCATTGTCCCATTACCAGGAACGTTGTCGCAGGGGACAAAGGTGATTGCCCCGGCCCCCGCCGCCCGGCGGGCCAGCAGCCCACGAACGAATTTGGCTGGCCCGGTGAACACCGCGGACTCCAGATCGCCTGACCGAAGCAGATCCAGATCCTTGAGCACCGCATGATCGGTGAGATCCAGATCTCCCTCATCATTGCGGCAGTACCCGGCCTCGGTGATGGTGGAAGTGACGATCACCACCTGGGGATCGGCGAAGAGCCTAGTCCACGAGGCGATGTCGTGGGAGCGGAATGAAGCCGACACCGAGGAGATCACCTCGATCCTGTCCCCGCCGGGATGCTGGACGTCGAGCTGGTAAACCCCACCCTGTGCGTCCAGCGCATCGTCGCGAGGTGAGCTACGGGGTTTCAAGGTAGTGCGACCGGTGAACCCAGCGATGCCCCACTGATCGGCATCGTCAGCATGCTCGGTATACCAGGCCTGGTGAGCGCGGGTGAAATTGCCGATGCCAAGATGGATGATCCGAATCGGAGCAGCCGGGCGGCCATGTTCTGCGCGGTTCAGGTTCACAGCTTGAATACCTTCTTCGGATTGTCGACGACCAGCCGATGGGCCTGATCAATGGCCTCGTCCTCGTCGAGCCGGTGAATGACCACGAGTTGGGCCAGATGGGCGGCGTCAAGACGCCGCATCATGTCGTGGCGAGCCGGGATGGAACAGAAGGCCCGGGTGTCATCAATCATCCCGGAGATGCGGGAGAACCCGCCCATCTCGGTGACCGACTGCTTGAAACGCATGATCGATTCCGGTGCATCGATGAACCACCATGGCACCCCGATGTACACCGAACGGTAGAACCCGGCCAATGGGGCGATCTCACGAGAGTAGGTGTCCTCGTCCAAGGTGAACAGCACCAAGTTCAGGTTCGGATGGTTCCCGAAGGCATTGAGCATGGGACGCAGTGCCTTGGTCATCTCGACCGCGTAGGGGATGTCGCAGCCGACATCCTGGCCGTAGGCCTCGGCCGTGGCAGGGTCGTGGTCGCGCCACACAGCCGGGTGAAGAGTCATCGTCAGACCGTCCTCAGTCGCCATCCTGGCTTGGTCCATCAGCAGGTGACGTCGCAGAGCGACAGCCTCCTCACCGGAGATCTCGTTGCGCCGGGCCTTGCGGTACAGCTCCTGGGCTAGAGCATCATCCAAATATTCGGCGGCCAGATCATCATGCGAGTGATCAGTGGACACAGCCCCGTTGGCCCTGAAATACGCGCGGCGGTTCTCCATCGCAGCGGTGTATCCCGCCAAAGTGCTGGTATCCAGGCCGGTGACCTCAGCGAGGCGGTCGATGCTGGTGTTCCAGTCGGTGCGGGCCGGTTCGAGGTACTTGTCGGGACGGAAGGTCGGGACGACGGTGTGGGCCTCGGAGAACTTGGTATCAGCGTGCAGCTTCTGGTGGAAGCGCAGGTCATCGCAGGGGTCATCGGTGGTCGCGAGGAAGGAGATCCGGAACTGATCCATCAGCTGGCGGGGCCGATGATTCTCGTCGTCGATCCAGGCCTGGATGGTGTCGTAGATGGCATCGGCTGTCTCGGCCGAGGGCCGCTGCCGCACCCCGAAGACCCTCACCAGCTGATCAGTTAGCCAGTAGCGCATGGCGGTTCCACGGTAATCGGCCCAGTGCTCGCACAAGGTACGGAATGCTTTGCGATTTCCGGCCTCATCCATCACCGGGCGGGACATCGGCACCCCAAGTTCGGATAGCTCGACACCGTTGGCGTGCATGATCCGGTTGAGGTAGTGGTCGGGGGTGATCAACAGCCGAGTGGGGTTGTCGAAGGAGGTGTTGTCGGCCAGCCACGCCGGTGGCACGTGTCCATGCGGAGAGATGACCGGCAGGTCGCGGATCTCGGCATAGATGCGACGGGCGATCTTCCTGGTGGTGTCGTCAGGAGGGAACAACCGGTCATCGTCGAGGGTCAGTTCATGGGCCATGGGGTCATTGTGGTGCACCACTCGGGGGGCACTGTTCGAGTTGCCATTGGTTGCAGCAACTTTGCCAACCGGCACTGCTCAAGGCGCCTTGTGCAGTCGGAGGTCCTAGGCTTGGCCCAGCAGATCTTCCTTCGGACCAGGAGCAAGCAATGAAAGTCCCGACCATCGGCGGCCCGGGCTACCACATCGGCGCGACGGAGTTCGAAGATTTCGTCGCAGGACAGATCAACCAGCTCGATCTGGCGGGCAAGTCAGTGGCGCTCATCATTCCCGACGACACCCGTTCCTGCCCTATGCCCCGGATTCTGGGGGCCGTCCACCGCGCAGTGGTCCCGAAGGCCGCATCAACCACAGCGATCATCGCCTTGGGTACCCACGAGTACATGGAACCGGCGGAGATCGCGGCATGGACGACCGGTGATCGCGATACTGACGTCGTCGAGGCCTACCCAGGCATGGAGATCATCAACCACCTGTGGAAGGACCCAGCTGAACTCGTCTCAGTGGGAACTATCCCGGCTGACCGCATCGCAGAGCTATCCGGAGACCGCCTGCACAAGGGTGTTGAGGTGTTGATCAACAAGCGGGTCGTCGAGGCCGATGTGAAAATCATCATCGGCCCCATCCTGCCCCACGAGGTTGTCGGTATATCCGGAGGCAACAAGTATTTCATCCCAGGATGCGCAGCCCACGACTTGATCGACATGACTCACTGGGTGGGAGCCTTGATAACCTCTGCGGAAATGATCGGAACCACCGGCATCACCCCAGTGCGAGCAATGATAAATGAAGGAGCCAGCCTGATCGGTGGCGAGAAGTATTGCTTGGCCTTCGTCGTGAAAGCACACTCCGCCGAGATCGAGTCGGCTTCCTTCGGTACCCCGGAGACAGCTTGGGCCGAGCAAGCTGAAGTCACCGCACAGACCCACATTGAATATCTCGATGAACCGATGCCCAATGTCATTGCGGAGATCCCCGAGCGTTATCACGATATCTGGACCGCAGCCAAAGGTTTCTACAAAACCGAACCCGGCGTTGCCGATGGCGGAGAGGTAATCATTTATGCCCCACACATCACCGAGGTCTCCGAGGCCCATACCGAGATCTATGAGATTGGCTACCACTGCCGCGACTACTATGTGAAGCAGTGGGAGAAGTTCTCCGAAATTCCCTGGGGGGTATTGGCTCACTCCACGCACGGCCGCGGCTCCGGTGTCTACGATGCCGAGACCGGGGAGGAGAACTGCCGGTTGACCCTCACCTTCGCCACCGGTATCTCCCCCGAAGTGTGTGAGTCGATCAACGTGAAGTACCGCGATCCCGCTAGCATTCCCGAGCTCATGAAAGACCCCGCCTACGTGGTGGTGCCCGACGCGGGCGAGGTACTCTACCGTTTGGCTCAGCAGCAGCCCGCCAAGGGCTGAAAAAGACCAGCACCGGCCCCGGCTTGTCACTTAGTGATCAGTCGGTGATCAGTCGTCTATCTCAGAATAGAGCGTGACTGATTCCCCGGCGAATGCCGCCCAGAGCTGGTCTCCGTAAGACCAGTGCCACCATTCCAAGGGATAGGGTGCGCACCCGGCATCAACCAGTACCTTCCCGAGCAGACGACGCAGATCTTTGGCGAGAAGACGAGCAGGGTCTCCGTCATCGGGTACATCCTCAAAGGCGAGCAAGAAGCTCGACTCATCAAAGACATCGAAATCGCTCCCCATGGCGACCGGGACACCGTCAACTGCCAAGGTGAGATCGACTGCTCCGCCACTGACATGCGGAAGCATCCGCTGCGACCACGACGGGTCGGAAACGAACAATCCCATATCACCACCGGACAGGTCCCGGTAGTAATTCAACAGTTCTCCCTGGAAATCCCTGGTCCGCCAACCGTCCAGCACCACGATGGTGAACCCCTCGGGTAGTGCCGTCTGCGCTCGCTGAATGCGGTCGAGCAGGCCCGCACGCAGCATGGCCTGGGGCGGCATTTCGGTGAAATCAATCTCCGCGTAGCACCTTTTCACCTCCACTCCGGTGATCGGCACCAAGGGCTCACCGTTCTCGCCACGGGCCACCATGAGAGCATCTTCCTGCGAGGCAGCCGGACGCAGCGGAGGAAGATCTTTGGGGATACGGTTCCTGATGAGCAGATCAGGATCAGCTAGCCAGCGGTTCATTTTTACTGCTTCCCATCACCGGAATCGGCAGCTGAACCCGTGAGACCCGCGTTCAGTTCCGCCTTATACTCACCCAACAGTTCCGTCAAGGCCGCGTCTTCATCCATCGGCTTCGCCAAGGCGAGCAGTACCAGCCCGAGCCCGAGCCACACGGCCAGAATGATGTACTCGCCGGGCCACTGTAGCGACAGGTTCGTTCCCGGCCACAGGGCCATGACGATCACCAACACCGCACCGGCCGCACCGATCCAGGGAAGAAACCCAGCTTTGTAACCACTCTTCAGGTGAGGGTGGCGTCGGGGAAGCACGGTTGCGACGATGACCATCAGCACCCACACCATGCCCAAGTAGATGCCACCGGTGTCAAGGAACCAGATCATCGCGCCAGGTCCGAGTGCCCCCAACACCACGGTGAGCACTGCAGTCAGGACGATAGCGCGACGCGGTGCTCCTGTCTTCTCATCGACGATGGCCAAAGATCCGGGTAGGAGCCGAGCGCGTCCCATCGCCACCACGATCCGGGAAATGGCCATGAACAGACCCAGGAAGCTGGTAGCCAGTCCGAGGATCGCGATGCTCCATGCAGCCCAGCCGAGCATCGGGAAACCAGCCGCGGTGAAGGCATCGATGGTTCCCAGTTCCATAGTCGCAACTTCCCGCCAAGGATGGATCCAAGCCGAAGAGAGCAGCACCAGGCAGTAGAAAGAAGTGGCCACGATGACGGTCAGCACGGTAACCCGGCCGATCTTGCGCGCCGGAACGTTGGCGTCCTCGGCTAGCGAAGCAACCAGGCCAAAACCTGCCATGTAGGTCATCCCAGGCACGATGAAACGCAGGGTATCACCGAAAGCATTCACATCCTCTGCGTAGGGTGGCAAGAAATTCGATGGGCTCCCATTAAGCAATGCAGTGAATATGAGCACGATGCCAACAAGAATCATCACCGTGAACAGCAAAGTCTGGATCTGACCCGAAACGCTCACTCCAAACCAGTTCATGCCAGCAATTAGCAACGTCAGCAGGACACCGATGAGCAGCACCGTCGAATCGACGGAGGATTCGTTAATTTCCCACAACTGAACACCCGAAACACTGGGCCAAATGCGTTGTAAGAGCCTACCGAATGCCGTCACGTAGAATGCAGTAGATGAAAGATAGGCGCCAATCAGGAACCAACCCGTCATGAAAGACCAGCGCCGTCCCAGGCCGACGTATGAGTAGACGACCTCACCACCAGCTCTGGGAAACTGCGTTGTCAACTGCGAGTATGCCAAGGCAACACAGGCTGCAAGCAGCCCGCCCAAAGCCATGCCGAAAATCATTCCCCCGGCACCGTACTTCTCGAAGAACGCAGAGTTCGTGTAGATCCAGCTCGATCCGATGACGCCTGCCACCCCTAGGGCCAAGAGTTGGAAGAAGTTGAGACTCTTCTTCATTTCTGCCATGACGCTCCTTCACGCAATCGAGGCAGGATACATTAACAAACAGATCCCGTCGACCATTCAGGGGCCAAATCATGAAGCGGAATCGTCTGGGTCAGATCTGCACTCAACAATGAGACAATGACCGTTTCAAGTCAGTTGCGCATCTTACTGAGGCCCCCATCCGGCGTCAAGGGCAAATCGAGCTTTTTGCAAGCCGCTTGCCACTCTGATCACGTCGCAGGAAACTTTGTTGTCCGGGGAACCGAGTTCTGGCAACCATTTCCACTGACAAGCGCCAGGACTACTCCCGAGCACGACCACGTCATCGACTCACAAGGCGGAGAATAGCTCGGCAACCAGCACGCTGCACCCCACGAGTATCACTCGCAAGGCCTCATCGTTTCTCAGCTCTCAGGCAGGAAGCCTGCGGGCTGCTGTCGTCGTCTCACGCACAATGAGCCGCATCGGCAACACCGAAGGCGATTCCGGGTTGAGTTCGTGTTCCTGACCGGTGGCCATTGCGATCACCGAACGAGCGGCCCGCTCCCCCAGCAGCGACAGCGGGGCCGCGACGGTGGTGAGCCCAGGGGTCACCAGATCGGATGCGAAGATGTTGTCGAAACCGATCACCGATAGATCACTGGGGATGGTCATCCCCGTGGCTTTGGCTGCGCGCATCAAACCGATGGCGATCATGTCATTGAAACAAACCACGGCGGTGACGCGCTTCTCCCGCACCTGTGGCAGGGCCCCCATACCGCCCCTGACCGTCGGCGGGATGGGTCCTACCCGGTGATCGGCAAGGTCCAGCTCAAAACACCCTTCCCGGAAGGCCCTTGCCCGGGCGACCTCCGCCCATGAAGCGGAAGGACCTGACACATATGCAACCCGGCGGTGGCCCAGTTCGGCCAGGTGTTCCAGAGCCCGTCGCATGCCACGCGCGTAGTCGGTGACGACCGAGGGCACTCCCGGCACCAAACGGTTCAGGATGACCGTGGGGGACACCTTCGCAGCAGAACGCAGCGCGGTGTCCGACAGGCGTGAGGTGGCGATGATTACTCCGTCGACCAAAGGCATGGTCCGGTCGTAGAGACGCCGTTCCAATTCTTCGGATTCCTCGGAATCGATGAGCAAGATCGAGTACCCCTCAGACACTGCGACATGCTCGGCCCCGCGGATGATGGAGAAAAAGAACGGATTGGTGATGTCTGTCAGCGAGATGGCGAGCAACTTGGACTGCTTGGCCGCGTCGGCACGCGCCACCTGCGGCGCCCGATAGCCGAGATCCGCAGCCACCTGATGAATACGGGCCGATGTCTTCGCGCTCACCCGACCTGGGCGAGAGAAGGCACGCGAAACCGTTGAGGGGCTCACCCCTGCGGCAGCCGCCACGTCGTAGATGGTGGCTGCCTTGGTCGACGGTGATTGATGTTCCACGCCAACCAATCCTAGGGCAACTTGGCAACAAATTGCATCGGAACTCCGGAGAAGACCGGGATTCACCGCGTTCACCGGGTGTCTTTCCTCGTCGGAATGCCTCCGACCGAAGGGGCCAACTGCCCGGGTATTGGATCTGCTCGCTGGCTCATAGCTCTGTCAGGCATGATGGGCGGTGCAGATCCGACACGATGTGTGTGTCGGCGATCGAAGGAGACAAGCACCTATGACGAAACCCAAGGCCAACATCGGCGTCGTCGGCATGGCGGTGATGGGCTCGAACCTGGCCCGCAATTTGGCACACCACGGGTATGTCGTGGCGATCCATAACCGCACCCATGCCAAGACCGAGAAAGTCCTCGCCGATCACGGGCATGAGGGTACCTTCATCGGCTCCGAGTCCATCCAGGACTTCGTCAACTCCATTGACCGTCCACGCTCCATCATCCTCATGGTGAAAGCCGGTGCCAGCACAGATGCCACCATCGCCGAGTTGCTGCCCCACCTCAACGAGGGCGACATCATCATGGACGGTGGAAACTCCAACTTCCGCGACACTATCCGGCGTGAAGCCGAGATCTCGGCCAAGGGCTTCCATTTCGTCGGCACCGGCATCTCCGGCGGTGAGTATGGGGCGCTGACCGGCCCTGCGATCATGCCCGGCGGCACACCGGAATCCTACAAAACCCTCGGCCCCATGCTCGAGGCAATCTCCGCACATGTCGGCGACGAGCCCTGCTGCACCTGGATCGGCCCCAATGGCGCCGGTCATTTTGTCAAGATGATCCACAACGGCATCGAATACGCCGATATGCAGGTAATCGGCGAAACCTTCGAGTTGCTGCGCGCGGCCGGGCTGAGTGTGGCTGAGGCCGCCGAGACCTTCAGGAAGTGGAATGAGGGCGAGCTGTCCTCTTACCTCATTGAAATCACCGCCGAGATGCTGGCCCAAGCCGATCCGCAGACCGGGGCCCCGCTGGTTGATGTGATCAAGGATCGCGCAGGCATGAAAGGTACCGGTACCTGGACGGTTCAGACCGCTCTGGAGCTCGGTGTACCGGTCAACGGCATCGCCGAATCGGTATTCGCCCGCGCCTTGTCCTCCCACGACGACCTGCGCACTGCCGCTTCGGTGCTCACCGGCCCGGACCGGGTGCTTGAAGTCGCCGACCGCGAGTCCTTCATTGAAGATGTCCGACAAGCGCTGTGGGCCTCCAAGGTGGTCGCCTATTCCCAGGGTTTCGACGAGATCCGCACTGGTGGCGAGGAGTTCGGGTGGAACATCTCGGTGGCCGATGCCGCCAAGATCTGGCGCGATGGCTGCATCATCCGCGCCAAGCTGCTCGAAGACATTCGCCAGGAGTACTCAGCCGACCCGCAGCTGGTGTCACTGATGGCTGCCCCATCCATCGCCCCAAAGCTCGGCGAATACAACGCCGCGTGGCGTCGTGTGGTGGTAGCTGCAGCCCAGGCCGGGATCGCAGCCCCGGTTTTCGCATCTTCGCTGGCCTACTACGACATGGCTCGCGCGCCCCGCAACAATGCCGCCGTCACCCAGGGGCTGCGTGATTTCTTCGGCTCGCACACCTACGAGCGCATCGATACCCCTGGGCACTATCACCTGGAGTGGTCCGGTGATCGTTCGGAGACAAAGATCTCCGAAGACTGAGACCAGAACCGAAAGGGGCAGGAGGGAAAGTTCCCGACCTGCCCTCTTTCATATAAGTGGCCTGGTATGCAGGTGCTCCAGTCCGGCATGAGGCCCAAGCTTTCACGGAACCGGGAGCCGACGAGATGATCGCGTCTTTGGTGATGTGCAGGGGGGGTTGCTCCGCCATCTCTGCGTGACCGCAGGGATTCCCAGTACCCCTTCAGTCACCTACCAACAATTCAGAAAGCGATTGCCGAGCGGAATCCGGGAGCGCCCGCTTCACGCCATCGGTCTCAGCGCACACAAGCACCGCACGGGCAGTGACCAAGATGGCTCCGCTCGCCCGGTCGATGATCTCTGTTCCCAGCACCACCGAGGAGGTTCCCACCCGGATCGGAGCAGTGAGCACCAAATAGGGTTCCGGGCGCACGGAGAGCTGAGCCATGTACTCGATGTCCTGCCGGGCAATCAACCAGCGCAGTTCATCGCCATCCCCTGTTCCCATCCGGGCCATCGATGGATCGATCTCGGTGGTGGTAACGATCCGGGCCTGCATGACATAGTCCAAGGTCCGCACATTGTTGACATGCCCATAACGATCGGCATCGGACCAACGCGGTTCCACCAAATAGGGCAATCCCCTGCCGCGCAACTCCACCCGGTCCAGGCAACGGATGCCAAGTTTGGCGTCACGGTGCATTTCGAACCAATCCCGCTCAGCGGCAAGCAGCCGACGTGGCACCTGAGCGTCGAAATCGAAGGGACAGACCACCGTCGAGGCAAGAACCGCTTCTTGGCCATCCTGCATGATCCGGTAATCGATGCGAATCCGCGCCCCACCCAGCTGGGCCACCCACAGTTCGATCTCCACCTCACCCCGGTAGTCCAACGCCCTGCGGTGGATAATGCGATGATGAACGACGACCACCCCGTCGGCCAGCAGTTGGCTGGTGGTAGCCCCGCCCGCCTCCATAAACTGAGAGCGGGCCTGCTGCAGGTAATCGGCGATGACCACGTTATTTACGTGGCCCTGGACATCCATATCGGCCCAACGCTGTTGGACCCTGGCGGTGAATCTCACTGGGCCAAGTCCGAGTGGGAAGCATCGGAGTACATAGCCTCGATTTCCTCGGCATATTTCTCGTGGACCGCGCCGCGGCGCACCTTGAGGCTCGGGGTCAGCGTGCCGTCGGCCAAGGTGAGCTCATGCGGCAGGATCGTGTAACGCTTGATCTGTTCCCATCGCTCCAGGCGATTGTTGACGCTGCGCATCCGGCGATCGATCGACTCCCGGACCTCGGGCAGCGCCACCAACCCGGCATGGGACAACCCGTCCTTGCCGCGCCGGGCAGCCCATTTGGCGAGGCTGGCCGGGTCAAGGGCGAGCAAAGCAGTGACGTATTTGCGGTTCTCGACGATCGCAACCACCTGAGAGACATAAGGGATATTCGCCATCACTGTGTTCTCCACCTTCTGCGGGGCGACGAATTTTCCGTTCGAGGTCTTGAACAGGTCCTTCTTGCGGTCGGTGATGGTGAGATAGCCGTCGGCGTCGAGCACGCCGATGTCGCCGGTACGGTACCAACCGTCCACAAAGGCCTCGGCTGTCTCCTCGGGAAGATTGTGGTAACGCTGGGCGATGGTCGGCCCCTTGACCATCACCTCTCCGTCGGCGTCAAGTTTGGTCTCCAACCCGGGAATAACCGGGCCGACAGTGCCGAAGCGAGGCCGGTCGGGCAGGTTGAGGAAGGTGATGGCGGCGGTCTCGGTGGCACCATAACCCTCAATGATCGTCAACCCTGCCGAGTAGAACCACTCCTGGACCTGGCTCGACAACTTGGCCGAACCCGAAATGAGCATTCGAAGATTGCCGCCCAACCTGGTCTTGAGCTGGGAAAAGACCAACCGGTCGGCGATAGCATAGGCGATCCGCAACAGCGGGGGCAGTGGACGCCCGGCGAGCCGGAAGGGACGCGAATCACGACCGACGGCGAAAGCCCATCGGGATATCCTCCCCTTCAATCCGTTCTGCGGGTAGGCGGTCATCACCGCGGCACGTACCTTCTCGAAAATCCGCGGCACCCCCACGAAAACCGTCGGGTGAGTAGCGCCCAGGCCCTCCACGATGCGGTCGACCCGCCCGTCGATAGCTGCCCGGAAGCCAATGGCCAACTGCACCGAGAGCAAATCCCGGCCGAAGACATGGGACAGCGGAAGCCACAGATAAAGCAGGTCGTCGGGGAAGACGAAATTCAAATATTTTATGCAGGCACCCTCGTACAACCACGCCCGGTGCAGCAATTCGACTCCCTTAGGGGCGCCAGTGGTGCCGGAGGTATAGATGAGAGTGGACAAATCGTCGAGTCCCAGCGCGGCGATCCGCTCGTCGAGGCACCCGGGATCGGCAGCCAGACGGTCCCGGCCCAGGTCGAGCAGTTCCTGCCATGTGAGCACCCGGGGATCGGATCGTTGGGCCTCGTCGAGGTCGTCGTCGATAACCACCACGTGACGAACCTGCTCGGTGAACTCGGGCAGAGAGCGGACTTTGGCCAGTTGGGCGGCATCCTCGACCACCATCAGGGAAGTTTCCGAGTCGGTGACGATGTGCCGCACGTCGTCGGCATTGGTGTTGGGGTAGATAGTCGTCGTCACCCCGGCCGCCAATGCAATACCCAAATCGGCGAGCACCCATTCGATCCTCGTGGAGCAGGCGATGGCGACCCGCTGTGTGGGTATCAGTCCCAGAGCGACCATACCTGCCCCGGCAGCATCGGCGAGAGCCCCGACCTGCCGCCAGGTGATCTCTCCCCAAGGCTGCTCCGGCTCATCGGGAGGGGTCAGGAAGGCGACTCGCTCGGGGGTATCGGCGACCCGTCTACGAAACAGGCCAGGGTAGCTGCTGGCACCACCGGCCATGATCTCGGCCGCAATGCTTGGTGCTCCGGACGTCATGTATCTCCTCAATGGGGAATGGACCCTGTGATCCACGGTGATTCTACCGGGAAGCAGCCCACAGACCTTTCTTCAGAATTCAACGGATTCGCTATATTTGGGCCATGCCCAGGGGAGAGACACCAACGACGATGCCCGAGGCGCATCAAGATGGGGAGAGCCACCACGAGCCGCAGTGGCTGAGCATGGAACAACAAGAGGTGTGGCGGGCATGGCTCACCGCAACGGCCCGGATCGATGATCTGCTCACTGCCGATCTGCGCCCGTTCAATCTCGATCTCAACGAGTACGAGGTACTCGTCGTGCTCTCCGAGGCGCCAGCCCATTCGATCCGGATGTCGGCATTGGCTGAAGGAGCCAACCAGTCCCGATCCCGGCTCACCCATACGGTGGGACGGATGGAGGCCGCTGGGCTCATCGTCCGGGAACCCGCCGCCGATGACCGTCGTGGGGTCATCGCACGACTCACCGCCGAGGGCTTCGCCCTGCTGGAGCGCGCCGCGAGCTCCCATGTCTCGGCAGTGCGTCGCATCTTCATCGACCCGGTTACCCCCGCCGACCTCGAAGCGATGGGACGTGCGCTCGGGGCAATCCTGTCGGTGGCAGACTCTGACAAGTGAGTATCGACACGACCGCTTCGGTTCTGGATGCGCTCGCCGCACGGTTGAGCGATCCGGGCATTCTGGATTCCTCGACCCTGGCCCGCGCCCTGTACTCGACGGATGCCTCGATCTACCGACTGGTGCCCAGCGTCGTAGCGGTTCCCCGGACCCGTAAGGAATTGGTTGAATTAGTGCGCGCCGCTTTGGAGGTGGGCCTGCCCATCACGACTCGTGGAGCGGGCACCTCGTGTGCGGGTAATGCGGTGGGGACTGGGCTGATCATCGATACATCCAGGCATCTGAACCGGATCATCTCCATTGATGAGGTTTCCGGAACCGCCGAGATCGAACCCGGGGTGATCCAATCACAACTCCAGGCCGCGGTTACCCCGCTCGGTTGGCGCTACGGCCCCGATCCTTCGACTGCGAACCGCTGCACGGTAGGCGGAATGATCGGCAACAACGCCTGCGGGCCCCGGGCCCTGGGATACGGGCGCAGCGCAGACAACATCGTCGAACTGGAGGTAATCACCGGCACTGGGGAATGCCTCACTCTTACCCAGGACGCCCACGGACCGACCCTTGACCGGTTACGCCAGGTGGTGGGCGAATCGCTGGGGGTGATCCGCACCGAATTCGGCACATTCACCCGCCAGGTCTCCGGGTATTCGATGGAACATCTGCTCCCGGAGAAAGGCTTCGACGCTGCCAAATTCTTCGCTGGCACCGAGGGCACCTTGGGGGTGATCACCCGGGCGGTGGTGAAGCTCGTCAAGGACGCCCCGCTGAAGCTGACAATCGCCCTGGGCTATCCGACGATGGCAGATGCCGCCGATGCAATGCCCCTCATCCTTCCTTTCTCCCCCACCGCCTGCGAGGGCATGGACCGCCGTCTATCCGATGTGGTGGCCGAGCGTCTCGGGGCATCGGCGGTGCCGGATCTGCCCGATGGCGACGGATGGGTGTTCATCGAACTCGTGGGCGATGACATGGATGAGATGCTCACCCGCGCCCATGGCATGGTCGACGTTTCCGGATGCACCGAGGGGTGGGTGGTCACCGACCCTGCGCAGGCCGCCCGGTTGTGGACCATCCGCACCGATGCCGCTGGCTTGGCCTCGGTTGCCCTTGATGAACCGGCATGGGCCGGGTGGGAGGATGCCGCGGTACCTGCTGACAGGCTCGGCGCCTATCTGCGCGATTTCGACGCCTTGTTGGAGAGATTCGGGCTTCATGGGCTGCCCTACGGTCATTTCGGTGAAGGGTGCGTCCACTGCCGTATCGACGTGCCGTTGACCCGCGACGACGGTACTCAAGTGCTGCACGAGTTCATCACCGAAGCTGGGAAACTCGTCGCATCCCACGGGGGTTCGATGTCCGGTGAGCATGGTGATGGGCGGGCTCGTTCCGAGTTACTGCCCCTGATGTACTCGGCCGAAGCCCTCAACCTGTTCGCGGCGGTCAAGCAGATCTTCGATCCGAACAACCTGCTGAACCCCGGGGTGCTGGTCGATCCGGAGCCCCTTAACCACAATGTGCGCCCATTCCTGGCCCGCAATTCGCCGTTGACGATGTCCCACCCCGAATTCGCTAAGGCTGTCCACTCGTGCACCGGAGTCGGAAAGTGCCGCTCCGATTCGACGAAAGTGGGCTCGGTGATGTGTCCCTCCTACCAAGCCTCCGGGGATGAGAAGGATTCCACCAGAGGCCGTTCACGCATCTTGCAGGAGATGATCAACGGCACCCTGATCACCGGCGGATGGGCCTCCCCCGAAGTCACCGAGGCACTTGAATTGTGCCTATCGTGCAAGGGATGCCGCAGAGACTGCCCGACCGGGGTGGACATGGCGGCCTTCAAGTCACGGGTGCTGTTCGAGAAGTACCGCGGCAGATTGCGACCGACGAGCCACTACGCGATGGGTTGGTTGCCCAGATGGGGACGGCTAACCACCAGGTTGCGGATCGGGGTGCTGATGAATTTCGTGCTCCAGACCCCGGGATTGCAACACATCGCCCGCTGGGTGGCGGGGGTGGACCAGCGTCGCCCGATGCCTCGATTCCGCACTGGAGCGGCTGCATCCCACCAGCATCACGAATTAACTGGCGGCACCGCGCGTCGTGGGCGGGTCGCAGTATGGGTGGATTCCTTCTCCGACGCATTCGAAGGCGGTCAGGTGGTCGCCCTGCTCAACCTGCTGGTATCGCTTGGCTTCGAACCGAAGGTGGTTTCCGGCGATGCCTGCTGCGGGCTGACCTGGATCACCACCGGGCAATTGGACGGGGCCCGCCGCCAGCTGCGGCATGCTCTGGAAGTACTTGCCCCGATCGCCGAGCAGCAGGTGCCGATCATCGGCCTGGAGCCCTCCTGCATGGCGGTATGGCGTTCAGACGCCACTGAGCTGCTGCCCGATGAACCCCGGGTGGCAGTAGTGCGGGATGCCATCACCACCTTGGGTGAGTTGTTGGATGGACTCGACGACTGGATACCACCGGATCTGAGCGGGCTCACCATCGTCGCCCAGCCCCACTGCCATCAGACCTCGGTGCTCGGTTATGCCGCCGACAAGCGGGTGCTGGAACGCACCGGGGCGAAGGTCATCATCTTGGGAGGGTGTTGTGGGCTGGCCGGCAATTTCGGTGTGGAGCGCGGCCACTACGAAACCTCGGTGAAGGTCGCCGAGCACGATCTCCTGCCCGCAATCCACGAGGCCGGGCAGCAAGCGATCATCCTGGCCGACGGTTTCTCCTGCCGCAAACAGGTCAAGGACTTGGAAAACCGCACCGCGCTCACCCTGCCCGAACTGCTCATCAAGTACATGGGGTGAGCCCCCCAAAAAAACCGGGCGCCGATGAACTCACGGAGCCGGTGGAGAGCTCAGTCGCGCATCAGACGGCGGTGCTTCGATGCGTGCGGCCGCGCGGCCTCTTCACCAAGACGCTCCACCTTATTCTTCTCGTAGTCGGCGAAGTTGCCCTCGAACCAGAACCACCGGGGCACCCCGTCGGCATCCTCGCCCTCCCAGGCCAGGATGTGGGTGGCGACGCGGTCTAAGAACCAGCGGTCGTGAGAGATCACCACGGCACAACCAGGGAACTCCAGCAAGGCATCCTCCAGCGACTGCAAGGTCTCGACGTCGAGGTCGTTGGTCGGCTCGTCGAGCAGTAGCAGGTTGCCGCCCTGCTTCAGGGTCAGTGCAAGATTGAGTCGGTTGCGTTCCCCACCAGAAAGCACCCCCGAGGGCTTCTGCTGGTCGGGGCCCTTGAAACCGAAGGATGCGACATAGGCACGCGAGGGCATCTCGAAATTGCCGACCTTGATGTGGTCGAGCCCATCGGAGACCACCTCCCAAACGGTGCGATCTGGATCCAACCCACCACGACGCTGATCGACATAGGAGACCTGGACCGTCTCACCAAGCTTGAGCTCACCGGCATCCGGGGTCTCCTCACCAACAATCATCTTGAACAAGGTGGTCTTGCCCACCCCGTTGGGACCGATGACACCGACGATGCCTGCCCGTGGCAGGTCAAAGGTGAGTTCTTTGATGAGCACCCGCTCGTCGAAGGACTTCGACAGCCCGTTTACCTCGAGCACGACATTGCCCAGGCGCGGGCCAGGTGGGATGTTGATCTCGGCGGTGTCGATCTTACGGTTGCGCTCCGCCTCGGCCGCCAATTCCTCGTAGCGAGCCAAACGGGCTTTGTTCTTGGCCTGCCGGGCCTTAGGCGAGGAACGCACCCATTCGAGTTCACGCTCCAAGATCTTGGCCCGCTTGGCATCCTTCTGGCCCTCAATGACCAGACGCTTACGCTTGGTCTCCAAGTAAGTAGAGTAGTTGCCCTCATAGGGGTACAGCCGCCCGCGGTCCACCTCACAGATCCAGCCGACGACATTGTCCAGGAAATAACGGTCGTGGGTAATGCACAGCACCGCACCCGGATAGGTCCTGAGGTGGCCCTCCAGCCAGTTGACCGATTCGGCATCAAGGTGGTTGGTGGGCTCGTCGAGCAGCAGCAGGTCGGGCTGCTCCAGCAGCAGCTTGCACAAGGCCACCCGTCGGCGCTCACCACCCGACAGCACGTCGACGACCGTGTCCGGCGGGGGACATTGCAGGGCGTCCATGGCCTGGGAAAGTTTCGAGTCGATATCCCAGGCGTCGCGGGCATCGAGCTCGGTCTGCAACTCTCCCATCTCGGCGAGCAGTGTATCGAAATCGGCCTCGGGATCAGCCATCGCCTCAGAAACCTCGTTGAACCGGTTCAACATGCCCTTGGTCTCGGCAACCGCCTCCTCGACGTTCTCTAGGACGGTCTTACCCTCGGTCAGTGGAGGCTCCTGCAGCAGGATCCCGACACTGGCGTCCTTGGCCAGCATCGCGTCGCCGTTGTTGATCGGCTCCAGGCCGGCCATCACCTTGAGCATGGTCGACTTGCCCGCGCCGTTGGGGCCGACGACACCGATCTTGGCCCCAGGAAGGAAGGACAGGGTCACGTCATCAAGGATCAGCTTCTCACCGATCGTCTTGCGGACGTTGTGCATTGTGTAGATGAACTCTGCCATTGCGGCGCATGCTCCCTTGAGTAGACCGGACAATCCTCGTCAATTATGCCGGACATCTGTTCACTTCCCCGCCGCGACGATGCCATCACCCGGTGCCCGGTCGAGCCCAACCAGCATGGGTGCCATCCGGATCACGGCACTGGCAGCCTCGTATCCCTTGTCCTCGCTAGATCCCGGCAATCCCCCAGGTTCAATGACGTTCGTCGGTGTTGCTGGCAAACAGCCCGCTACCCACCGGCACAGATGTGAGCGGGAGCTCTTCGATGCTCACGTTCATCGGGCGCCTCCAACGGCCAGCAGACGTGCGACGTATTTGGCGAGGACATCGGTTTCCACGTTGACCCGATCGCCCACATGAAGCCCACCGAGCCGGGTGGAAGTCAAGGTGACCGGAATCAGCCCAACCTCGAACCATGCGCTGGTCCCTGGTTGGTTCACTGCGGTGACGGTCAGAGAGACCCCATCGACGGTGATTGATCCTTTCTCGGCGATCTGATCAGCCAATCTGTCAGGTACCAAGATCCGCATCCTGGTCCATTCCCCTTGTGGCTCAATGATTTCCACCATTCCCGTGGCATCCACGTGTCCTTGAACGATGTGTCCATCGAGGCGTTCGCCAAGCTTGGTGCAACGCTCCAGGTTGACGACATCACCGGGGCTCAGGGAACCGATGTTGGTGCGTTCAAGGGTCTCCCCCATCACATCGGCGGCAAAACCTGCAGGCAATCCAGGATCGCTGAGCGCGGTGAGGCACACCCCGTTGACGGCCATCGATCCTCCTGGGACAAGATCGTCGGCAGCATGATCCGGGTCAATATGCAACCGGGTAACTCCGGGGGTATGGTCGGGCAGCACGGCGACGACCCGGCCGGTAGCGGTGATTATTCCTGTGAACACTGGTGTTTTCCTTTCCCAGGGTGAGCCAGGGCACGACATCAGTGCCGTGTCTCGCGAAATGGTCAATCCGGACATCAAGAAAGTGCTGCACAACGCCAGCCCCGATCCCAACCCAGATGTCTTCCCCGCGCAGGATTCCGACGCCGCCGGATGCGCGGATTGTCAGCCCGCAGCTGCTCGCCTGACGCGTGACCGACCTTCGTGGTAGCGGGTCAGCTCGGCGTTGATCGGAGCGATCACCAACTCGTCGGATACCTCGGCCATCGCCTTGGTGAGCACACGCTCGGCACGCAGTGCCTTGGCACGGGCCCCGGCCTCCACGCCAATCCGGGCCAATCCGGCAGTCGCCAGACCGGCGATGACCCCTCCGATGAGCAGCACGGTGGGCAACGGGACCTTGCCGATCAGTATGCGAGGCAGATGGGGCAATTGCATGTATGCCAGCAGCGCGTCAATCAACAGCCACAACCCACCGAATGCGGCGGTGAAGAAGATGACCCATTGCAGGATCCTCACCGCCGACCACCAGTTGTGTCCGCTGTCCATCGCTAGATCGGCGGTCGCGACGGCCGTGTCCAATTTGTCGGCCAGCACCGCCCGGTTCGTCAACGACTTGGCCCTGATCTCATCAACCCAGCCCTGGGGCAGCCCCTGCGAGGCAGCTGCGGCGAGTTCTCGTAGTGCGGTGTCCACCCGCGCATCCTGCACTCCTTGGGCACGTCTGGGCAGGGAAGTGCGTTGCACTGACACCGGAGCGATCTCTCCAGCCCGGTCTGCCTTGGTCACCCCCTTATCCAGCCGCAACATGCGCAACGGGTCGGGGCGGAAGCGGTTGATCCAAGCCAGTACCGGCCACCCGGTGGCGCTGACTCCGCGATGCCGCATTGAGCGAAGCACCGCCTCCCGCACAAGACCGAGCCCGGCCGCCTGGGCCAAGGATTCGTTGAGAGCCCGGGCCCGGGCTTCCGGCACCTTCTCCGCCACCTTGGCGTTCCCGTAGGCTTGGTTGAGACGATCGGCGACGCGATGCACGTCGGCATTCAGCCGGGCCGCCACACTGCGCTTCGACTGCACGGCCCGGGAAATGGCCTTACGTAGACCCTCAACGCCCTGCCCGGTAAGAGCGGAGACTCCCAGTAGCTTGGCCTTGGTGAGTCCCTCGGAATCGAGCAGCCGCCGCAGATCGGCCATCGCATCGCAGGCCTGATCCGAGGTGAGCCGATCGATCTGGTTGAGGACGACCAACATCACCTCGGCATGGGCGGCCATGGGCTTCAGGTACTCGTCGTGCAGCATGGCGTCGGCATATTTCTGCGGGTCAACCACCCAGATGAACATGTCGACAAGTTCCAACAGCCGGTCGACCTCCAACCGGTGGGTGACGACGGTGGAGTCGTGATCGGGAAGGTCCATCAAGATCAACCCGTCGAGAGCGACGTCGTCCCCCTTCACTTGGTGGCGGCGGGGCACGTCGAGCCAGTCGAGCAGGCCGGCAACATCACCACCGGATCCCCAACTGGCCGCCATCGCCCTGGAAGTGGTCGGTCGCTTCATGCCGGGTTCCGCCAGCCTGGTACCAGAGATCGCGTTGAACAGGGAGGACTTCCCTGATCCGGTGGCCCCCGCCAAGGCGACGACGGTGTGGTTTGTGGAAAAGGCCAATCTCCGGTCGATCCGGGAGGCCACTGCCAAGGCTTCGTCTATGAGGGTGGCGTCAAGCCGCCATTGGGCGAACTCAGCCGCCTCCTCCAGATCGGACACCCGATCATTGAGCGAGTCACGCCTGCCCATGGTTGTCTCCTTCGACGAACTCGGCCTCATACACGACTGTTTCGGATCGGGGCAGATCACCAACAACGCCGGGCTCCAGCTCGGCCTGCCCCACCGGCTGGTCGGCTGCCCCACCGGCCCCCAGTTCTGCACGTGCACCAATGATCCCGCGCTTCGGCTCCGTGGTCGACCCCTGACTTTCCGGAAGGAGTTCCGCATCCCGCTCAGCTTGGACCATGGTCACCGCCGAGATGATGGCATCGGTGCGTTCCGGGGCCATTCCGAAGTCGGCGAGCACCTTGGTGTACCTAGCAAGTTCGGATGCGAACAGCCCCTCAATGCGAGCGTCCAGGGAATCCTTGGCTGTTTTGGCCAGCCTACGCACCGCCTCATCGCCGAACACGGCTTCGAGAAGACGCTGTGCCACCACTGCCGAGCCAACGGCGACCCCGCCCTCGGCCCCGGTGATGCCACCGGTGGAGAAGAAGATGAACAACATCAGTGCGGCCCCCACACCGTTGACCCCGAAAGCTGCGATGCGGGCAGCGGAACGCCGACCCCTGCCTTCCTCGGATACCAGATCCAAGACGTCAGACTGCCACTGCCGAATGGTCCGGGCCACGGCCTCGGCGAAGTCCGGGGTAGGAGTGGCCAGTTCGGGATGGGCGGCCATCAACTCACGGCCAGCGGGATGGGATCGCCACACGGATGCGACCCGCTCGGCGGCCTGTTGGCCCTCACCGTTGGTCAGGGCTTCCAATCCGTTGCCGACGGCCACACCGACCTGCTCTCCGCGTTCTGGATTGCCGGTGAACCAGCCGACGATCCGGTCACGGATCATGCCGACCCGCTTGTCCAGATTCCGCATGAGATCGCCGGTGCCCACGTAGTCATGCCACCGGGTGAGCACCTCGCCGCGCAACAGGGTGCCATCGGCGGAGGCAACCTGCACCGCGCGGGTTGCCTCCGCCCAAGTGCCTGTGGCGTCCTTGTCGAGTTGCATGAGTGCGGAAATCTGGGATCGCAGGGCACCGGTCACCTGAGGGGTGCGTTCGATCACCGAATTGATCGCCCCGTCTAGGGTCTTGCGCACCACCTGCCCACGTGCCTTGTTGTCGGCGGCTAGACCGGCCAAGAATGAACGGATCGGCGCGACCGCCGTGTCCGGCAGGAGACCTTCGGCATCAACCAGGGTCTCAGGGACGGCAAACAGCGGTGCCTGGGCCAGGCCTTGTTCGATCATCATGCGCCCCAAGTCGGCGGGTATCACATGCATCGCACCCGGCGGTACCCGATCACAGATCACAGCGATGGAAGCCCCTCGCTCGACAGCGGTCTGAAGGAATCCCCATGGCACGACGTCGGCGTAGCGAGCGGCCGACGTCACGAACAGCCACAGATCTGCGGCGTCAAGAAGTTGGGTTGCCAGGATCCGATTCGCGGATTCAACCGAGTCAATATCGGGGGCGTCGAGAATGGCCAGCCCTTGCGGGAGGGTGGGTTCGACCACGAGTTGGAGGGTTGCCCGGTCGTTGGCGACAGTGCGGGTACGTACCATCCCAGGCAGGATCCGGTCGTCCTCGAACCAGTGGGCATCTTCTGGGTTGTGCACCAGAACCGGTGACTTGGTGGTGGGCCGGATCACCCCGGGACGGGTGACGACCCTCCCAATGAGCGAACTGACAAGGGTCGATTTTCCTGCTCCCGTGGATCCACCGACAACCGCGAGCACCGGGGCCTCAAGATTGGCCAGACGCGGGAGGATGTAGTCGTCGAGTTGGGTCACGATCTGGCGGGCCGTGTCCTGCCCTTCCTCGGCATCAGGGAGCCGAAGTGGGAATCGTGCCGCGCCCAGTGCGTCACGCAGCAGCGTCAGGGAATCAGCCAACCCCATGTGTCCTCCCGAACATCGATGTACGGCACAACTCTGGCACGGATCGACCCGAGGAGACACCCGGGTGGGAGTCAGGGACGTGGCGGAGCCCAAGCACCGGCCGCCACAGGCACCCCGACCGGGGGCGGCAACTGCTGGCCGGTACCCTGGCGACGCCGCATGCGCCAGGCTTTCGCTTTAGACATCTGAGCCTTGATCCAGGGTCCCCAGGTCTCGGGAATGACCGGCACCCCCTTGGTGCGGCACACGGCCTTCGAACGGGCCTGATCTGCCTGAATCACCAGCTCACGCTCACGTTCGATTGCCATCGCATCAACCAGCCCCCGTAACTCCGCGCCACGCAAATAGGCCAGCTCGGTGAGAACCCGCTGCATGTGCAAGGTGGCTGCCAAGGTGCGTGGGCCACGCAGCAGCGCACACAGCGCCATCCGCCAGCGCCCGAAGAATTTGGAGAACTCGACGGGGTCGGAAGGCTCCAGCCATCCCATGTGAACAAACTCGGTGAGTCGCACCTTGATGGTGCGCACTTGGGTGACATAGCGCAGGACCGAGTAGATGGTGAGTGCCAAGACGGCCCCCCAACCGACGACCGCCATCACGATGGATGAGGCACCCACGGTCGCGAAACCGTTGAATGCCATGTGCCCGAAGCAGGCCATCAGATAACCAGCCGCCGGAGCCAGCACCCGCACAAATTTTGACCGGTTCGACAGGGCCACGATGAGCCCCAAGGCAGTAAAAGTGGTGAACAACGGATGTCCGAAAGAGGTGAGCACCCCGCGCAACAACACGAGCGACGAGAGCTCGGCGTCGGCATCGGTCTGGTAAATCGAAACCGCGTACATGTAGGTACGCACGTAGTAGACGATGTTCTCGCAGAATGCGAATCCCAAGGCGGACAGCGCAGCAAGGGTCACCATCTGGTGCATGGCCGCGATGCGGCGCCTCATCCACACCGCCAACCAGAACAACACGGTGGCCTTGGCGGCCTCCTCCACGAAGGGTGCGGAGTAGATCGCAGCCCGGGCCGATGTCGCGGCATCAACCGGGCCGTCGGCCTTCATCAATTCTCCGGCCCACGTGTTGACGTGCAGGGATACGAAGATGGCAACAGCCCCTCCCCATCCCAATGCCAGCCACTTCATCGACCACGTGGTGGGACGGAGCCGATCGAAGGCGATGAGCGCCACCACGTACACCCCTAGGGTGATCAGCGCCGGTTTGCTGACGGTGATGAATGCCTCGTTGAGCTGCGGCCATGTCAGTTTGGTGGGGGTACCGTAGGCTTCCTCGGTGACCGCTGCGACCTCGGCGATCAACGAATCACCGATGTTGCGATACACCATCCAGACCAGCCCGCCGTAGATCAGGGTCATCACGGTGACCACCCAGAAGCGCCGGGAGCGCAAGACATTGCGCTGCCACCAGCCCAGGGACATGTCACGCTTGATGGCCATCCCGTTGCGGTAGCGACGCCGCTGCGAGGCATGGTCTACCCCAGCTCTTCCCTGCCCCTCCGGCGTCCTAGCCAACCGGTCAGCTGCACCTCGCCCCGTCGACGCGACGACGCGGGCACGCCGGGGTGTCTCGGCCGCGGGTGGACGCCAGACCTCCGCATCACCACTCATGGCCGCAAGACTACCCGGCACTGGTCAACACCCTGTTCATCCGCGGCCACGCACGGCAACCATCCGATGGCTGTTAGCGCCCCCGGCGAGGATCGAACTCGCGACCAGCCGCTTAGAAGGCGGATGCTCTATCCACTGAGCTACGGAGGCAGGTACACACTACAGTGCCCTGCCCCATGCCTGTCACCGGCCATCGCAACCGATCGATAGACCCGGACCCCGGCTGGGTGACGAGGAACGCCCCGGCCCCTGATCCGCTCAGGACCGGGGCCGGTGGGGTGTGGGGTGTCTCTCGTGTCACAAAGTGCCGGAATAGAGATAAGTGGTCAGATCATGCTGTCCACGACGCAGGTCCATCGAAAAACTGTCCGAAACCTCACGGTCCATTCCTCGTGCCTCGTAGAACTGCCAGGTGCAGTCGGTGTCAGTGATCAGGAAGAAGTTACGCGCGCCGTGCTCCTTCATATGTTCCTTCGCTTTGGCGAAAAGCTGGCTTCCGATGCCCTGGCCTCGGTGAGCGGCAGCCATCATGAACAGCGTTATCTCGTGTTCCAGCGAAACTTTCGTCCTATGCCGCAGTCTGGCGTAGGAAGCTTCGTAACGAAGATATTCCTTCCACAGTTTTGCGTCCGAGGTGTCGACGATGAACAGCCCCAGCAACCGTCGGAGGATTGTCGCGACGTCGTCGAACGGGGATCGGATGCGAGGGCGGTCGTTGACCCGGAGCATGATCGTGCCGATGACCTCCTCGTCCTTCTCAACGACCAAGGCCAGAGTCGATGCGATGATCTTCCCTCGCAGGTAGATTTCAAGTACAGAGTCCAGCGGAGGCGTGGATGTGACGAACTCATCGACGATGAAGGACTCATCGAGGATCCGTTTGAGGGCTTCTGTGTCCGAAGGAACGAACTCCCTGATGATCAATTCAGACATGACTACTCCTGGGGGCCGATAACGGCAGACAGTTCCATGAGTACAGAGCACACCCGATATACCCCGATACACCCCGTAACTCCCGATACATCAAAGCATCCCAGTTCGTGAGTGAATCCGCCACACCTTACGACAAATTTTTTGTATCGCGAAGCAGCGCCGACTTCCCATAACGGCGCTGACCGGGCGGCTACTGCGACGCCCTACCGAAGCTGATCAGCGTGGCGGATCAGGATTCGGCGGCAGGGTTTCCGGTCTCGGAGCTCTGCCCGGCCTCGGCCACCTGTTCCCCAATGACCGGAGGCAGGTGTCCCATGAAGTCGTCGCAGACCTGCAGGAAGGCCGTCAGGTCATCGCGGTGGACAACATGCGAAGCGCCGTGGACGACGGCTGTGGTGATCATTGGGTTCGCCTCGCGTGCTGCGGTCAGTGCGGCCTCGTCGAAAAGACAATCGACCTGGTCGCCGGTGACCAGTAGGGTCGGCATGGTCAGTTTCATCAGCAACTCGCGCCCGGTGATACCCACCTTGCCAGCATTGGTGAAGGCGGGATCGAACTGTGCCTTCGCCTGCAGCCATCCCCCCAACTCTGCGGTGGAACAGTTCGGGTGCTCGGTGAGTTGGACACGCGCCTCGGCGATCGGGTCGGCCAGAGCACGAGCGTTGCGGGCACTGCGCTGGGCACCCTCGGCCCGGTACCGATCCTCCTGCTCGGGGGTGAGAATCGCCGGATCTTCAAGCACCAGTCCCCGCACCCATTGAGGATGCTTGATCGCCAACGCCGTGGCGATGGCACCTCCCATGGAATGTCCGTAGAGGACCACTTGGTGATCGCGAGACCAGTACAGCCAGCGGGCCACGACACGACGCACCTCAGCGACCGCCGAACCAATCGGATCGGCCAACGCTTCGGCGTCGAGCCTCGGGGACAGCCCATGGCTCGGAAGGTCGACGCAGATGACCTTCCATCTCGATCCCCAGTGGGCGGCCAGATCGGCCATGGTCGCCGCCGAATCCGTCACCCCATGGAGGGCGATGACGACTCCGTCGACTTCGGCGCCACTTTCGACGATTGCCAGATCCACGATGCGCTCCTTCGCACGAGACTGCGGCTCCACCCTAACCGAGCCCGCCCGCCATGCCACGCAGGCGAACAACGCGGGTCGCGCCTTGATCACACGATCCATTTCATGCGGCGGGTGGGAGAATCGACAGGTGAGCCCAGCTGATTCTCCAGGACCCCGGCGCACGTGGTTTCCTCTCATCACCGCCGTCTACGGCCCCACCCTGCTGGCCTCGATCGGGTTCGGTGCGGTGATTCCGATGATTGCCCTGCGAGCCATCGAGCTAGGGGCCGGTGCTGGACTCGCCGCATTCATCACCTCCTTGTCCGGCCTTGCCACGCTGGCTTTTGATCTTCCCGCAGGAGTGATCGCGGCGCGTCTTGGTGAGAAGCGCTCCATCGTCGCCGCATGCCTCACCGATGTGGTGATCTTCGGAATCGTTTCGGTTTCCCACTCCCTGGTACTGTTAGGGGTTTGCGTCTTTGTCCACGGGATGACCGGTTCGGTTTTCGGCCTGGCCCGGTCCACCTATCTGACGACCGTGTTGCCGCTGCGCCACCGGGCACGCGGCATGTCTTCTCTGGGTGGGGTGTTCCGCGTGGGCTGGTTCATCGGCCCACTCGCTTCGTCGGCGATCATCGCCCGCGGTGAGATCCAGCATGCCTTTATCTTCGCTGCCATCATGTCACTGACCGCGGCCCTGGTCACTCTGGCGACGAAGGATTTACCCGGTGAGCAGAATCCCTCGGACAAAAATGCCTCCGACAAACCCCGCACCCTTCATGTGCTGCGAACACACCGCCATTCCTTGTTGACTATCGGGCTGGGCTGTCTGGCATTGATGGTTATCCGTTCCTCGCGACAGACCGTCATTCCGTTGTGGGCGGAGGCATCCGGGCTCTCGGCCTCAACAACCTCGCTGATCTATGCCATCTCCATGTCTTTCGACATCCTGTTGTTTTTCCCCGGCGGGGCGATCATGGACCGTTTCGGACGATGGTTCGTGTGTGTGCCGTCGATGTTCGTGATGTCGGTGGGAGTACTGGTGCTGCCTCTCACTCACACGCAACTGGCGATCACCTTGGTGGCCTGTCTCATCGGGTTGGGCAACGGAGTGTCCTCCGGCATCGTGTTGACTCTTGGGGCAGATACCGCCCCGCGTTTCGGCAGGACCCAGTTCCTCGCCGGCTGGCGAATGCTGTCCGATACCGGCAGCGCGCTGGGCCCCTTGATGATCTCGCTTGCCAGCACGATAGCTGGGCTCGGTGCCGCAGCCCTGGTCGTGGGAAGTTTCGGCATACTGGGCGTGGCCTGGCTATCCCGCTGGGTGCCGCGCACTCCAGAACAACTGGCCACCTTGGCCCCCGACGACTGAATTCCACACGAGATGCACCGGCCGTGCGACGCGATTAGGGTGGAGAGTCGTGAACGATATGTTGGTGTGGATCGACTGCGAGATGACCGGCCTGGATCTCGGAAAGGATGCCCTCATCGAGGTGGCCGTGCTCGTCACCGATGGTGAGTTGAACATCAAGGATAAGGGTTTGGACCTGCTGATCTCTCCCCCACCAGAAGCCCTGAAGCAGATGAGTGACTTCGTGCGGGAAATGCACACCACTTCGGGGCTGCTCGCCGATCTCGAATCCGCGACCCTGACGATAGCCGAGGCCGAGAAGCAGATCCTGGCCCATATCCAGCAGTACGTGCCCGGGCCCCGCAAAACCCCGCTGGCCGGAAACACGATCGGCACAGACCGCTCCTTCCTCGCCCGGGACATGCCCACATTGGAGCAATGGCTGCACTACCGCAACGTGGATGTCTCAACGATCAAGGAACTGACTAAGCGCTGGTATCCGAAGACTTATTACAACGCTCCCAACAAGAACGGGAACCACCGTGCCCTGGCCGACATCCAGGAGTCGATCGAGGAGCTGCGCTACTACCGGGAGGCCGTGTTCGTCGCCGAGGCACCGAGCACCGACCAAGCCCGTGAGATCGCCACCCACCACCAAGGTGTGATCACCGGCTTCGGCCACCAGGACTGAGATTTCACAAATCGGCGCAGATGCCGTTAAGCTACTCGGGCTGCCCGATGGGCATGCAATGGTGGCTGTAGCTCAGTTGGTAGAGCCCCTGGTTGTGGTCCAGGTGGTCGCGGGTTCAAGTCCCGTCAGCCACCCCACGCGTGCCGGATTCACCGCACGCATCATCACCATCACGACTCCAAAGACCCACAGACGCCTTCACTGGCACTGCAGCTTCGCACGGCCGATACCTGGGAGTCGCTCCGCTCGGTACAGTAGTGAGCACCGAACACGCGCTCTGGTTGCGCGGTATATCCGCTGCGGTCGTCGTCAGCTGCCGAGACGCTCCCGGCATTGCGGGTCAGGCGGCGGAACTCCGTTCCAGGACGACGGCAAGATCGCCACCCAGAGTCCTCCGCATGCCGCCAGCTTGTTTCACGCACATGCCGATGAGCACACGTAGGGAATGTCTGGTCGAAGAGGGACCCCGCCTGGTTTGGTTCGTAGGCTCGTGATGTGCGGTTGTTGTTGACGGAGAGCGCTAGTCTCACGTGCCGGGAAACGTTAACCGTGCTGGGTCGTGGTGGCCTTGGCGCGGACGTTGTGTCCAGTGGTGAGTTGACCATCGGGCGGTTCAGCAGGTGGCGTCGACATATGGTGACGTTACCCGCTCCGGCCGCCGACCCACTGGCGTATCTACGCGAATTAGGGGAGGTTGCCTCGGATTACCACGTGATTCTTCCCACTCATGAGCAGGCCTGGTTGATCGCTGCGGGGCTGGAGCTGCTCGGGACCCGGGTGCCGATCGCGGTGGCCGATCTGGCCGCGTTTGACCGAGTACAGAGCAAGATCGCGTTCGCACGGCTGCTAGACGATCTCGGCTTGCCGCAACCGGTGTGGTGGCTCCCAGATAGCCCACCCACGGTGGTACCTCCGACGTTTTGGGTAAAGACCGAGTTCGGCACGGCTGGGCGGGGTGTCCGGCGCGCTCATTCACCGGAGCAGGGCCGTGCGCTGGCCCGCGAGTTGGGCCGGGACGGGTCGGCGGTGATGTGTCAGGCGCCCGCACCGGGAGAGTACGGGCAGGTGCAGGCGTTGTTCGATCACGGCCGCATGTTCGCCGCGCATACGTGTGTGCAGACCGGAACCGGGATCGGTGGCTCCGCAGCCTCCCGGGAAAGCGTCGACCACCCGCTCGCTCGTGACGCCGCGCAGACGATCGGTACCGCGCTGAACTGGCATGGCGGATTGACTCTCGACTACTTCCACCAAGACGGCTACCCACACTTCATCGAGTGCAATCCGCGCACCGTGGAACCGGGTAACGCCGCCGCGGCCGGGGTCAACTTGCCCGCATTGACGATCGCGCTCACCCTGGGTGCAGACCTGCCGGTTGACTGTGTGACCGGCATCCCGGGGGTGCGTACCCACAGCAGCCTGGCCCTGGCACTCGGGGCAGCCGCAACTAGTTACCGATGGGGAATCGTCGCTGCGTTGAGCAGCCAGGGAGGACCCGTGGTCGGCTCGGAAGTGCTCACCCCGATCCGAGAAGACCCGCTCAGCGCGATACCCGTGGCCGTCACCGTGAGTAAAACACTCGTGTGCCCGCGATCGGCAGAGACCATCGCTGCCACCGCAGTCGACCAATACGCCATCACCCCAGCACTCATCGACCGAGTCCGTGAGGCGGCTTCCTAGGCCCATCGGCTGCGCATCAGCGCACGCTCATGCCGCAAGGACTGTACGGCTAACGGTGTTAGTGGCATATTTTTACTACTTGTGTTCGATTGTGGTGGGCATGCGGTCAACGAAGGTGATCGCGAACGCGTTGAATGCTGGCTTTCATCGCACGGCCCATCGTGTCTGACCGGTGCCCTTGGGGTCCAGTGATCTCGTCACGAGTAGAGGGTCTTCATCGCTGCCTGCTCGTTGGGGAAGTGGCCACACGCTCTGATGGCCCGCCGGTACATGGCTTTCAGCGACTCGATCGCGTTCGTGGAGCGCAGCACCCGTCTGATTAGTCGAGGAACGGGGTGAACCCTTCCCACGCGTTCAGCCACAACGTTTTGATGGGCGGGTAGGCAAGGCCCCACTGGTTCGTGGACTTGTCCCGGGCCGCGATCGCGGCCATCACCGAGAGTGCGGTGTAGACGGGTTTGAGGTCACGGCTGATCTGGTCAGAGTATTTATCACGCGTCAACCCATCTGAGTTAGCACGTATAGGAGGGCTTTCTCAGCCACTCTTCGCTAAGCTCAACACTTTCAGTCTTTCAGACTGGGCCCGCCGGGTCAGTCAGAGGCAAGTTATCGGTGCTATCCACGATGAGCCCAGCTTCGGCCAGCGCCGCCCGCATGTTGCGGTCCACTCCTGTCCGACGAGTGATCGCCCGCATCAAGACACCTGCTCGGGCCAGCCGCACCGCCTCCGCCTTCTCGTCTAGCCCCAGCCTCGGCCGTCGGCTCGGCACATTGCACCGACGAAGGTGAGAGAACACCGTGACACGGTGAATCCCGTACCTCTCCGCAAGTGACTTCACGCTCATCCCGGCCAGATAATCGCCGACCAGCGCGTCCACCTCGACGGCGGTAAGAACAGTTTGAGCCGTCTCGACGATCCGCACAACAGGACCCCCGAGCATCCCTCACAACACCACGTAAACCCCACGATTCAAGCAGTCAGGGACTTCGTCATGGAGGCAGAATTGCCGAACGTGCTACTCAGCCACCCGGATGAACCAGCCTCGGGCGCGTGCCCAAGGCTGGTCCTACTTCGGCACAACTAGACGGGGCCTATGATGCACCAAAGCGCGAGCTACCGGATAAGGGCAGCTTGAGGCTGTCGGCATGCTGGTCCGTCAGGTTCTTTGCCTCGCTAGGCGAGTGACGCCATGGGCGACGGTGAGCCCCAGGACACAGGTGTGCGATCGGTCCGTCCACCCCGAAGATGAGGCCGAGCGAGCAGGCGCCGGTGATGCAGGCCACGGCGAACAACCAGGTGGGTGAGGTGCGGGTGGCAGCAGCCTCGTCGAAACGATCGTTAAGGACTGCAAGGTCATCCAGGCTGCTGACCGTTCTGGTGGGCAATTCATCGATGGCGTGAAGGGTACGGTTGACGCGAGTCATGTTGACATTTTCGGGCTGCACGTCGACGGTGGCGAGTACTCACCCGTCCGGCGCGAACAGGTGGTATGGCCTCACTGAACGATGCAGCGCACAGGACGTTCAAGTCGTTGACCGAGATCCTCAACGACTTTGATGGTGTTAGTGGTCAGGTGCCCGTGACCGATCAAAGTGCGGGATGTGGTGGTGAGCACCTGTGTTTTGGGATCGAGCATTCCGGTCCCACGCCGGGAGTGGGCGTGTGAGGGTGCTCGGCACGGATCGCGCCGGACACCCGGCTTGAGGTCGTCAGGCGACCGAACCTTGGTAGATGGGCTGCCACATGGCGTCCTGAACGAGTTGGACCCAGTTGCCGCCCCTCTTGGTGGCAACCCCGTCGGCCTCGGCCTGCTTGGCAACTGCAACCGCCACAGTGGCCGAAGATGCGCGAAGGTTCTCCACGGGGGGTAGCAGCGCTGATCCGAGGGCTGAGGAGTCGGTCTGTCCGGCGACCGCAGTGGCGGCTGCGAGCAGCATCCCGTCGGTGACGTGGGTGGCGCCCGAAACAATCACGCCGAGACCAAGGCCGGGATAGAGCAGCGAGTTGTTGCCTTGGCCGATGGTGAAAGTAGTGCCGTCGTAGTCGAACGGATCCGTGGGGATGCCGACCGCGACCATGGCTTTGCCCTTGGACCAAACGATGACGTCCTGCGGCATGGCCTCGATCTTCTCCGTCGGGTTCGACAGCGGAAGGACCACCGGACGCTCGACACCCTTGCACATTGCCTCAATGATTTCCTGGGTGAAGGCCCCGTGATCGGTCGAGGTGCCGATGAGGATAGTCGGCTTGGTCTGCGTGACGACCTCCAGGAGGCCAATCTTGTCATCGTGGCGTCGCCAGTTTTCTACCTCCGACGCCTTGCGTGCGTAGATCCGCTGGTAGTCGGGTAGGTCGGTCACATCATCGGTCACAAGGCCGTTGATGTCGATCAGCCAGACGCGGTCCTTGGCATCTTGCTCGGACAGGCCGGCACGCACCATGCCGGCATGGATCTGGTCTGCCATCCCCGTGCCTGCAGTGCCAGCGCCGTAGACGACCAGGCGTTGGTCGGCGAATGTTTCTCCCTTGGCCTTCATTGCCGAGATCACCGCGGCCATGACGATAGCGCCGGTACCCTGCATATCGTCGTTGAAGATCCGGTAAGTGTCGGCGTTGTCCACCAAGATACGGCGGGCGTTGCTCGGGCCGAAGTCCTCGAAATGTAGCAGTGCGTGAGGATAGAGCTTTGACGCCGTTTTCAGGTACGTGGCAATGAAGTCATCATACTGCTTGCCCCGGACGCGAGCGTGACGATTGCCCAGGTAAGACGGATCGTTGAGCAGTGCCTCGTTGTCAGTGCCGCAGTCGAGGTTCACCGCGATGGTGCGGGCGGGGTCGATGCCGGCTGCTGCAGTGTAAACGGCGAGCTTGCCGATGGAGATATCAGTGCCGTTGACGCCCCAATCACCGATGCCCAAGATCTCCTCCGCATCGGAAACCACGATGAGATCGACATCGTTCGGCCCCAACCCCAAGGTCTTGAATGATGCCTCGATCTGGTCGATGTGGTCGATCGACAGGTATAAGGCGCGGGAGCGGCGGTAGTCATGCGACCACTGCTTGATAGCTTCGCCGACCGTCGGATCGTAAACGATCGGCAAGAGCTCGGTCAGGTGATCGGTGAGCACCTTGTAGTAGAGCACCTCGTTGCGATCGTGGAGCTGGTCGAGGAAAACATACTTGTGGAGGTCCCTGTCGAAGCCGCTCAGTTGGCGGTATGCGCGGGCCGCCTGCTCGTCTAGGGTCTCGACGCGGGCGGGAAGCCGACCGGTGAGTCCAAGCTTGGCGCGCTCCTCTGCGGTGAATGCGGTACCTCGGTTGGTCAGTGGGTCTGTCATGACGGTCGGGTTGTGAGCCATCGGTCAGTCCTTCCATCGGAGATGATGTCAGAATAGTGACAGTGTACGTTAATTGTCACTATTATCACAATCCTTCACTGATCAGAAGTCACGGGCGGGCGACGACTTTGGCTTCAAATACCGGTCTGTAAGCACGTAGGGTGGATCTGTGGCCTCTCTCTCGACGAAACACCGGCCGGGTCCGGGTTGCATCCTCGCTGAGGTGCGGGCACGCATCAACTCTGTTACGGATTTCACTCCCGCGGAAAGCAGGGTGGCAGAATTCTACCTGAGTTCCCTACCAGGGGCAGCCTTCCTCAACTTGGCACAGACAAGTCAGGCCAGCGGCGTCTCGACGGCGACCGTCACCCGCTTCGCCAAGCGCCTGGGTTTCGATGATTTCCGTGCCTTGAGCAACTGGCTCATGGAGGGTGCGCGCCGGGAGTTGGAAAAACCTAAAGACCGCCGAATCAGTGCTTCGATCGCCGACCATCCTCTCTCGCATACGTTCACGCGCGCCGAGAGTGACTTGCGCACATCTCTGGCGAGCTTGAATGCCGTGAGCTTCGAACGGACGGTTGACCTTGTGACTGATGGGTCGCGACCGCTCTACCTGGCCGCAGTCGCATCCGGCCAGCCATTGATGGAGCACTTCGCACTCCTTCTGGGCTACCTGCGCGGCAATATCCAGGTCCTTGACGGCGTTGACCGCTGGCCACATCAACTCGCCGGCCTCGACGAGCACTCGGTAGTGCTCGCCGCCACTTATGACCGAGACCCGCTGCCGGTGATTGGCCTGCTGCAAATGACCGGCGAAGTGGGCGCGACTAGTATCATCATCACCAACCAACACCGCAGCCCGCTCGTTCGTATGGCCGACGTCAACCTGACTACGACCACAGAACGCGGCTCCATGTTCGGCAGTCGCATTGCGACGCTATGCGTACTCGAAGGCATTCTCGACGCAGTATCCCGCGCTATAGATGGCGTGGAGAACCGTGCGGAAGTGATCGAAAGGATGTTCAGCACGCTGTCGATACACCCGCAGGGACACCATTGACCTCATGCCGAACCGAGCTCGACGATCAGGACGCCCGCCATGCTGTTTGGCACCGACACCCTCATCCATGGTCGATCACGTACACTTCCACCAACGATCGCCGCCCGCATGTTGCGGTCCACTCCTGTCCGACGAGTGATCGCCCGCATCAAGACACCTGCTCGGGCCAGCCGCACCGCCTCCGCCTTCTCGTCTAGCCCCAGCCTCGGCCGTCGGCTCGGCACATTGCACCGACGAAGGTGAGAGAACACCGTGACACGGTGAATCCCGTACCTCTCCGCAAGTGACTTCACGCTCATCCCGGCCAGATAATCGCCGACCAGCGCGTCCACCTCGACGGCGGTAAGAACAGTTTGAGCCGTCTCGACGATCCCCACAACAGGACCCCGAGCATCCCTCACAACGCCACTCCCGGGCCGCCGGGATACCTCGTAGACCTCACGAATCAAGCGACTGACCAGGGGCTTCGTCTTGGGGGCAGAGTTGCCGAACGTGCTACTCAGCCCCACGCGCGCCGGATTCAGCGCACGCACCATCACCATCGCGACCCGCGGGAGGATACCCCGCCTGACGCATCGACGGCGACCCGTCGACCTGGGCAATCTATATATCCGTGGCCTCGGCAGCACCCGCGTCGGCACCCTCCGCGGCATGGAAAACAACTCAGTACCGATCCGGCTTCACAGGGACGCCCTGAACTAGTCAAGTTGGCGACCTTCGATGCCGAGCATACCCTCTCCTAGAAGTCCGGCCCTGGCCGCTGGTCTGCCCAGACCACAGAATGACTCTCAGTCCAGATCGCAGGTGCGATGCCCACCTACCACCGATTTCGCCCAGCCATACCCGTAAACCGACTCAAGCGGCAGCTCTTCGGTAGGTTCGCGATTGCTGGCCTGTCTGGCCAAGGAGCGAGGGGTAACCAATGTGGCTGAGCCTTGGCTGTCCGCAAACGACATCGCCGCCGGGCTTGGGATCACCAAAGATATCGTCTATATCTGGATTGCCGAGAAAGCTATCCCCGCCCACAAGGTCAAGCGCCTCTGGAAGTTCCATGCCAGCGAGGTCGACACCTGGGTCTGGGCCGGTGCAGCAGCTAGTAAAGCGAAGCCCTCAAGCGATGACTGTTCGCCAGATCGTCGAGGCAATCCTGTGATGCCTGCGCCCTTCATCGTGCGTGGGCACAACCCGGATATCCTGAGCCGTATCGTCTCGCACAAGACTCTGCGCCGCTACGGCCTCTACGACACCGTGGTCGCCATCGATGAACAGACCACCGCCTGACGTCCGTCAGCCTGATCGAGAAAGAGACCACATGTCCTTCCAGACCCCGCGCAGTATTGAGGAGATGCTCACTGCCATCCACAAGCGTGAGTATCTGATGCCTGCGATCCAGCGTGAATTCGTCTGGGGTGCCGACCAGATCACTAAGCTCGTCGACAGCCTCATGCGCGGGTACCCGGTCGGCTCGTTCCTGCTCTGGGACGTCAAGCCTGAGACCGCTCAGTCCTACACGTTCTACGAGTTCTTGACCAACTATCACGAGCGTGACAACCCCTACGCAGACAAGGCAACGGTGCCTTCCGGGAATGGCACCACCGCTGTTCTCGATGGGCAGCAGCGACTCACTTCGTTGAACATCGCCTTGTACGGCAGCTACGCAGAGAAGAAGAAATACGCGTGATGGAACAGCGCGGATGCGTTCCCCGTTAAACGTCTCTACCTGAACCTTGTCGATGACCCCGATGACGAAGAACTGGGAACGAAGTACGACCTGCGGTTTCTCACAGACCAGGAGGCAACTCCTGCCGAAGGTGATGCCAACAAGTGGTTCCGTGTCGGGGCGGTGCTCGACCTCGCTAACGCGGGCCCGGCGATCATGCGAGAACTGGAGCAGCGTGGGATCGCCGGTTCGACCGACGCCTTCCAACGGTTCTACGACCTGTGCGAGGCAGTTCGAGTCCTCAAGCCGATGAACTACTTCCTGGTCACCGATCAAGATGCCGACAAGGTGCTGGAAATCTTCGTCCGGGTCAACAGCGGCGGCACCACCTTGTCGTATTCGGACTTGCTGCTGTCGATGGCGACGAACCAGTGGCAAGAGCTGGATGCCCGCGAGGAGGTCCGCTCGTTGGTCTCGGAGATCAACAGTAACGCTGGCCGACAGTTCTCGTTCTCCAAGGATGTGGTGCTGAAAACGGCGCTGACGATCACTGACGTTGACGTGCGGTTCAAGGTCACCAACTTCACCCAGGAGAACATGGCCAAGGTGGAAGCTGCCTGGCCACAGATCAAGGGTGCCCTGCTCCGGGCCGCCACCTTGCTTCAGCAATTCGGTTACAACGAGCGCAACCTCACCGCTAGCAGCGTGATCGTGCCGGTCGCGTACTATCTACACCTGCGAGGCGTGGGCGATTCATATCTCGACTCCACCGCAGACGCGGCCGACAGGCTCGCGCTCCAACGATGGGTGACTCGCTCGCTCCTCAGCGTGGAATCTGGGGGGCCGGGCTCGATACCCTCCTCACTCGCATCCGAGATGTCCTCCGCACAGACTCCGAGGGCGGCTTCCCGGTAGCCGCGATCGAAGAAGCGATGGCAGCAGGCGGCAAGAGCCTGAGGTTCAACAGTGCTGAGATCGACGAACTGCTAAACCTCAAATACGCCGGTCAGCGAACATTCGCAGTTCTTTCAGTACTGTATCCGGGGCTGGACTTGAGCAAGAAATTCCACGAAGACCACATCTTCCCAAAGTCCCGATTCACCGATAAGAAACTCACCGAGGCGGGCATTCCCGCCGACAAGATCAATGACTACCTGACGACCGTAAACCTCCTGCCCAATCTCCAGCTCCTCGCAGGAACCGCGAACATCGAGAAACAGAACAGCCTTCCTAGTGCGTGGATCGAGGCCGCGTTCCCCAGTGAAGACAAGCGGGCGACATACCTGGCCGAGAACGATCTCGACGGGCTCCCACTCGACCTCAGCGACTTCATGGCGTTCTTCGAGCAGCGCAGACAGCGCATCCGGACACGTCTGCTCGCCGCCCTCGCAACAACGCCGGGCACGTTGAAGGACGAGCCACCCGTGTAATCGCCTGCCATTCAGTCACTGAGCATCGACAATGCGACGACCGCCTGGACCTCATCGAGTTGACGACCTTCGCCGCCGGGCACACGTTCTCGTGGAACACTAACCCTGGCAGCTGGCAGGCCACGATCACCCCCTGGCTCCAGGCTCGCATCTCGGGTTGACGATCCAAGAAGAGGCTCCGCTCGACACTCACTTCATCCGGCCACACCCGGACAAACCCAACTCAAGCCGCCCCTGTGTCGGTATCATCAGAAGTGTTGGCCTTATCTGGGCCATCGGGCGAGGGAGGACCAACGTGGCTGAGCTGTGGCTGTTCGCAGACGACATCGCCACCCACCTCGGGATCACCAAAGACACCGTCTACACCTGGATCGCCGAGAAAGCCATGTCCGCCCACAAGATCGGACTCCTCTGGAAGCTCCAAGCCAGCGAGAACGACGCTTGGGTGTGCCGAGGCGGCGCTTCGGCCTCGACACGCGACGAGGATGCCGGGTAGTCGCGTGCGGATCATCAATAACGTCTCCGATCTCCTGGGTGACGATCTCAAGAACGAGATCGTGCCGGGCTCGAAGGTCCGTATCGCGGCATCGACGTTCTCGATCTTCGCGTTCGAGGCACTCCGCAAGGAATTGGAGAAGGTCTCTGAGTTCGAGTTCATCTTCACATCGCCGTCGTTTGTGACTGAGAAGGTGACGGACAAGCTCCGCAAGGAACGGCGGGAGTTCTTCATCCCTGGCAGTGAGGCTGAATCGAGCCTCGCTGGGTCCGAATTTGAGATTAGGTTGCGCAACAAGCTCACCCAGCGCGCCATCGCACGGGAGTGTGCGGACTGGGTCCGCCGCAAGGTGACGTTCCGCTCGAACGCCACCGGCAACCCGATGCAGCAGTTCGCGGTGATCGACAACAGGGCTGCCTATACCCAACTCCAGGGTTTTACCACCGCCGATCTCGGTTATGAGCGGGGCAACGCGGTGTCGAGTTTCGTGAACCGCCTGGACGAAGCTCCGATGACTAAGCAGTATATGCAGCTGTTTGACCAGATCTGGAATAACCCTGAACAGGTCAGCGACGTTACGCAGGCCGTCCACGACCACATCGCCAGCGTGTACGTCGAGAACTCCCCGGCACGCATCTATTTCCTGATCCTCTATAACTTGTTCGCAGACTTCCTCGATGACATCAACGAGGATGTGCTGCCGAACGATCGCACGGGTTACCAGGAGACGAAGATCTGGCAGAACCTCTACAATTTTCAGCGCGACGCAGCAACGGGCATCATCAATAAGTTGGAGACCTACAACGGCTGCATCCTCGCTGACTCCGTCGGTCTCGGAAAGACCTTCACAGCGCTTGCCGTCATCAAGTATTACGAGCTACGCAACAAGTCTGTGCTCGTGCTATGCCCGAAAAAACTTGCCGAGAACTGGACGAACTACAACGCGAACCTAACGACCAACATTTTCGCCTCTGATCGCTTCAATTACGACGTGCTTGCCCACACCGATCTGTCACGTACCAAGGGTGAGTCGCTCGGCCTACGGCTGGATCGGATTAACTGGGGCAACTACGACCTCGTCGTGATCGACGAATCCCACACGTTCCGTAACGCCGACTATGCCGGGGAGAAGGAGTCGCGCTACCAGCGCCTCATGCGCCAGGTTATCCGCGAGGGCGTCAAGACCAAGGTGCTGATGCTCTCAGCCACCCCGGTAAACAACCGGTTCAACGACCTCAAGAACCAGCTACAACTCGCCTACGAGGGCAAGTCAGACAACCTCGCAAGGCACCTAAGCCTGTCGACCAGTGTTGAGAAGGTCTTCTCCGACGCACAACGCGTCTTCAACGACTGGTCCAAGCTCACACCGGAGGACCGCACCACCGACCGTATCCTTCACATGCTCAGTTTCGATTTTTTTGAGTTACTCGACGCCGTCACCATCGCCCGCTCCCGCAAGCACATCCAGGCCTTCTACGACACCACCGAGATCGGCGCCTTTCCGGAGCGACGCCCACCCCTGTCCATTCGCGAGCCGCTCACGGACCTGCCGGAGGTCCCCGGCTTCAATGACATCTTCGAGCAGCTTCAGGCACTGACCCTGGCCGTCTACACCCCGCTCGCGTACGTGTTCCCGAGTCGTCGCTCCAAGTACGAAGACCTCTACAACGTCACAGCAGGGAACGCCCGCTCCAACCTCGGACAGGCAGGTCGTGAACAGGGATTGAAAAAGCTCATGACCGTCAATCTGCTCAAACGCTTGGAGAGTTCGGTCGAAGCCTTCCGGCTAACCCTGAAGAAGATCGAAGCCTCCGTCACCCACACGCTGGCGCGCATCTGCAGCCAGGCGGACAGCCTCGCAGACCTAGGCGCGGAACTCGCCGAGCTCGGCTTTGACGTTGACGACGAGGACGTCGAAGCGCTGTCCTTCGGTGAAAAGATCAAGATCGAACTGGCCGATCTGGACGTCGAGTCGTGGCAGCGCGACCTGCGCCACGACCGCGAGATCCTCAAGGATCTCCTCGGCGAGATGCGTAGGGTCACCCCCGCGCACGACCTCAAGCTGACCAGACTCAAACAGCTGATCGAGGACAAGGCCCGGCACCCGATCAACAACGGCAACCGCAAGGTACTTGTTTTCTCCGCCTTCGCCGACACGGCCGACTACCTCTACCGGGAACTCGCCCCCGCGCTCGCTACCGCCCGGCTAGATACGGCCGTCATCACTGGTGGGAGTCATGCCGCAAAGACGACCTTGGGCACAGGCTTCGACTACCAGCAGGTCATGTCGTTGTTCTCACCACACTCCAAGCAGCGCCACCTCACGATGCCCCGCGAGACACGCGAACTAGACGTGCTCATTGGCACCGACGTGATCAGCGAGGGCCAGAATCTTCAAGATTGCGACTACCTGATCAACTACGACATCCACTGGAACCCCGTGCGCATCGTCCAGCGCTTCGGACGTATCGACCGCATCGGCTCTACCAACAGCCAGATTCAGCTCGTGAATTTCTGGCCTGATATCTCCCTCGATGAGTACATCAATCTCAAGGAACGCGTCGAGAACCGCATGGTCATCGCCGATCTCGCCAGCACGGCCGACGACAACGTCCTCACCCTTGAAACCTCCGACGCAGCCTTCCGCAGGGAACAACTCCGCAAACTCCAAGACGAAGTCATCGAACTCGAAGACGTCCGAACCGGCGTCTCGATCACAGACCTCGGGCTGAACGATTTCCGCATGGACCTACTCGGCTACATCAAGAACAATGGAGACCTGAGCACAGCCCCGCGGGGGCTGCACGCTGTGATCCCGTCCGACCCCAGTAAGGGGCTACGCCCTGGCGTGATCTTCGCTCTCCGGAACGTCGCCGCCGACGAGTACATCAACCGAGGCAACCGGCTCCACCCGCACTACCTTGTCTACCTCGACAATCAGGGCGAGGTCATCGTGAGCCACACCGAAGCCAAGCACCTCCTCGACCTACTGCGCGTCGGATGCCGTCCCCACGAGGAGCCCGTCTCCGACGTGGTGAACCTGTTCAACGCGGCGACCGGTGATGGTTCGCGCATGAACAAGTACTCCGCGCTGCTTACGGACGCGATCCGCTCAATGATCGAAACCACCGAGGAGCGAGACATCGATAGCCTGTTCACCGGGGGCAGCACTACCGCACTGACCCAGACCATCGCTGGCCTGGAAGACTTCGAGTTGACCGCGTTCGTCGCTGTCGTAGACCCCGCCGAAGGCGGTGCCGATGACTGACATCCTCTACCGCTGGCCCGAAGCAGCCAAGCTCGGCAGACGGGTGCCCAAAGAAAAAATCTACAAGCACGGCGTCGTCAACACGACAGTCCGTGAGAAGTTCATCTCTGAACTTGCAGGCATCACTTGGGACTACAAACTCGCCGAGTCCACCATCAACCTTCCCGGGACCTCATCGGTACCCGAGGTGCAGGTCTTCACACTAGACGCCAAGACTGATGACATCAGCGAATCAATCCTCACCACCATCGACAAGGCCGTACTATTCCCGATCATCTTCGAGATCACTCGCAGCATCACCGAACAACCCGAGGTGCGAACCGTGGCCGCACACAAGCAGCTCGGTTCCGGAGCTCCCAAGCTCAGCGCCTACTACTCAACTGGCTGGCAGCCAAGAGACGCGCAGCGCCAACCTTTGCCTACGGCGATCAACCTACCCGCGCTCTACACAGCACTTCTCCAGCCACTCACGCCGATCACCGTTCGTCCAGGCGAGGAGATGTCAAACATCGCCAACAGACTGGCCACGGTGCACAAGCTCGAACGAGAGATCGCGGCCTTGGAGCGCAAACTCCGAACAGAGCCACAGCTCAACCGCAAGGTGGAGCTACGCCGCACGCTCAAGATGAAACAACACGAACTGGAACAGCAGAGGTAACCCGTGGAGAGGCTACGAATGACATCACCCGACCTCACGCAGTCCAACATCGACAAGATCGCCGAGCTGTTTCCGCAGGTCATCACCGAGTCGAGAGACGCGGAGGGCAACGTGACTCTCGCCGTTAATTTCGATCTTCTCCGCCAGGAACTTTCCGACCACATCGTTGAGGGGCCGCAGGAGCGGTACCGCCTCGATTGGCCCGGCAAACGTGCCGCCGCCTTCGCAGCGAACGCGCCGATCGCGAAGACTCTCCGGCCCGTCCGCGAGGAATCGGTGAACTTCGACACCACCAAGAACCTTTTCATCGAAGGAGACAACCTCGACGCCCTCAAGCTGCTCCAAGAGTCCTACCTCGGCAAGATCAAGCTGATCTACATCGACCCGCCCTACAACACCGGCAACGACCTCATCTACAAAGACGACTACGCTGAGTCCACTGAAGAGTACTTGATTCAATCCGGCCAGAAGGATGAGTCAGGGACTCGGCTCACGACCAACTCCGAGGCGAACGGACGCTTCCACTCCAAATGGCTCAGCATGATGTACCCCCGACTGAGGCTCGCCCGGAACCTTCTCAAACCCGATGGGGCCATCTTCATCTCGATCGACGACCACGAGATCGACAACCTTCGCGCCCTCTGCGACGAGGTGTTCGGCGCGCAAAACTTCGTGGCCCAGATCATCTGGCAGAAGGTCTACGCCCCCAAGAACTCCGCCCAGTGGTTCTCCGAAGACCACGACTACATCGTGTGCTACGCCCGCGACAAAGGCACGTGGCAGCCTAACCCCCTACCCCGCACTGCTGAAATGGAGGCCCGCTACAAGAATCCAGACAACGATCCTCGCGGCCCCTGGAAGGCCGGGGATATGACTGCCCGCAACGCCTACTCAGCCGGCGTATATCCCATTACGACGCCGTCCGGGCGCGTTATTGATGGACCTCCACGCGGGACCTACTGGCGGTTTAGTGCAGACCGGCTCGCCGAGTTGGATGCCGACGATCGTATTTGGTGGGGGCCGACGGGTGACAACACTCCGGCGATCAAACGCTTCCTCTCGGAGGTCTCCTCCGGGCGCACCCCTCAGACCCTCTGGACGTACAGCGAGGTCGGCCATACGCAGGACGCGAAGAAGACGCTGCTGAAGTACGTGCCCTTCGAGCACACGGAGAACGTGCTCAACTCGGTCAAGCCGGTGCAGTTGATTCAGCGCATTCTGCAACTCGCCACCACGCCTTCCGGGGAGGATGTGGTGCTCGACTTCTTCAGCGGGAGCGGCACCACGGCACACGCCGTACTTACTCAGAACAGCGCGGATGGCGGCAACCGACACTTCATAGCCGTTCAGGTGCACGAGCCCCTACCGAGGCCAGAGCCGGACTTCAACTCCATTCTGGGCATGAGCACGACGAGGCTTAGGAACGTGGCGACCGAGATTCGCGATCAACAAGATGGAGTTGCATCCGGCGACCTCGGCTACCGGATGCTCAGAACCGCCACGAGCAACCTGGCCGACGTGCGGCGCACCCCGGAGGAGACGACTCAACCCGAGTTGGGAGCTATGGCGCCGAGTATCGAACCCGACCGCTCAGATGAAGACCTGCTGTTCCAGGTCTTGCTCGACTGGGGGCTTGATCTTTCGCTCCCGCTCGTTTGGGAGGTCATCGACGGTTGCGAGGTGTGCTCAGTTGACGATGATGCGTTGATCGCGTGCTTCACGAAGTCTATGACCCCAGAGGTCGTGCGTGTGATCGCCGAGCGTGGCCCGCTACGTGCGGTCTTCCGCGACGATGCTTTCGACTCCGACGCCGCACGGATCAACGCAGAGCAGGTGTTCCGCGAGGTATCGCCCGCGACCGAGGTGCGGACAATCTGAGGACCACCATGCCCCTGACGAACGCCGAACTCCTCGACCGGCTACTGGCTAGCTGGGAGAACGAGGTCGTCGAATTCAAGAAGGCTGCACATCAGTCCTCGGCGGATAAGACTGGTGAGTACGTCTCGGCGCTGAATAATGAGGCGAACCTGCGTGGCCTTGCGTCAGGGTGGCTCGTGTTCGGCATCTCGAATGCTCGGCAGGTGGTCGGAACGACGCATCTCATCAAGGTGCAGCAGCGTCAGGCGTTGAAGCATCACATCCACCAGTCGATTGACCAGGGGCTGACCGTTCGCGAGGTCTACGAAGTCATGCACTCGGGCAAGCGCGTGGTGACGTTGGAGGCGCCGAAGGCACCTAGCGGCATCCCGATCTCGTGGAAAGGCGATTACCGCGCTCGCGCAGGCGATAGCATCGCGGGTCGCAAAGCTCACCGTCGGATCACTCCTCGTATCGCTGCTGCGACCAAAGCGATGGCTGACTACATCCGTACCCGGCCCCAGGCGGACGCGCACTACGCGGCGCTTCTGCCTGACTTCCTCCATGCTCAGGGCCACGCAGACCGCGGCGATGTGGAGGCACTGCTCCGGCCGACGCTCAGCGAAGCGCTCACCGAGCAGCAGAAGGCGACCAAGATCACGAACCTCCTGATGAAGTTGCGGCACCACAGTGTCATCGTCAATCGCGGTACCCGCACGAAGCCACGCTGGGAACTTTCTTACGCAGGCGGCGGAAGCACGCCGTCTCAGCCCGTCGGCAAAAAAGGATGACGACACGAGAGGGCCAGGATCAGCGTGAACACAAGCATCCACACCGCCCGCACCCTTCTAGCAGCGACGACGAACAGCGCCGGTTGCAGAAAGAAAGACACTCGATGAAGCTCCAGTTCAAGGTCCAGCAGTACCAGACCGATGCCGTCGATGCTGTCGTCGAGACCTTCGCCGGGCAGCCGAAGCATGACGGGATCTCCTACCGGATCGACCCCGGCAAGGTGAGCCCCGTGACTGCCCCAGCACTATTCAAGGCGGAGGAACACCCGGACGCGGGTTTGCGCAACGCCGAGATCGTCCTATCAGAAGAAGAATTGCTGAAGAACGTGCACGCGGTACAACGCTCACGGAACCTCCCGCTGTCGGAGAAGCTCACTTTCAGCCCCGCGGCGCCGGGCGCCCCGAACCTTGACGTGGAGATGGAGACCGGCACCGGCAAAACCTACGTCTACATCAAGACAATCATGGAGTTACACAAGCGGTACGGCTGGTCGAAATACATCGTCGTGGTGCCGTCGGTCGCGATCCGTGAGGGAGTGAAGAAGTCATTCGACGTGACCGCCGAGCACTTCCAACAGCTGTACGGCACCAAGCCGCGCTCGTTCATCTACAACTCTTCCCAGCTGCACGAGTTGGAGCGGTTCAGCTCCGATGCCGGGGTGCAGGTGATGATCATCAACATCCAGGCATTCAACACCGACTTCAAGGACAATAAGCACAACAATGACGAACTCAATGACTTCCAATCCCGCCGCCCGAAGGACAACAAGCGCAACAACAGGCGCATCTACGACGAACTCGATGACTTCCAATCCCGCCGCCCGATTGATGTCATCAGCGCCAACCGCCCGATCGTGATCATCGACGAGCCGCAGAAGATTGGCGCACCCAAGTCGCTGGAAGCGCTCCATCAGTTCAACGCACTGATGCTGCTCCGGTACTCCGCCACGCACAAGGTCGAACACACCAAGGTGCACAGGCTCGATGCACTGGACGCCTACAACCAGAAGCTCGTGAAGAAAATCACTGTGCGGGGCATCACCGTGAAAGGACTCGCCGGATCGACCGCCTACCTGTACCTGGACGCCATCGAGATCGCGAAGGGCGCCAAACCGCGTGCGAGGATCGAGATCGAGGTGCAGACGGCAACGAGCATCCGGCGGCAGGTCAAACGTCTCGACGTGGGCACGAACCTTCACGATGTCTCGAACGGGATCGAGGCCTACAAGGGATTGTTCATCACCGAGATCGACGCGAACCATGACGTGATCGAGCTAAGCAACGGCGATGTGGTCGCGGCAGGGCAACTGGCCGACCGAGACGTCACCGAGGAGACCAAGCGGCGCATCCAGATTCGCGAGGTCGTTCGCGCCCATCTGGGCAAGGAACGCGAGCTATTCAGCCAGGGCGTCAAGGTGCTCTCGCTTTTCTTCATCGACGAGGTCATCAAGTACCGCGACTACAACCGTGAGGACACTCTTGGCGATTATGCGCGGATGTTCGAGGAGGAGTACGCCGCGATCCGTGACGAGCTGCTCGGCGAACTCACCATCGACGCGACGACCGAGGAATACCAGACCTACTTGCGCCGCGATGACGTGCGGCAGGTACACGAGGGCTACTTCTCCATCGACAAGAAGACCAAGCACCAGATCGACGGCAAAGTCTCCCGACGCGTCGACGACAAGGGCCAGTCCACTGACACCGCCGCCTACGACCTGATCCTGAAAGACAAGGAACGGCTACTCTCGTTCGCTGAACCAGTGCGGTTCATCTTCTCCCACTCGGCGCTGCGCGAGGGATGGGACAACCCCAACGTGTTCGTCATGGGAATGCTCAAGAAGAGCGACAGCACCGTCTCCCGCCGCCAAGAGATCGGACGGGGCCTACGGCTATCCGTCAACCAGCACGGAGAACGGATGGACAACCCCGTCACCGTTCATGACATCAACGAGCTGACCGTCGTAACTGATGAATCTTACACGGACTTCGTGGCCGGTCTCCAGCACGAAATCTCCGAGTCATTGGCCGCGCGACCCCGCAAAGTCAGCGTCAAGTTCTTCGTCGGCAAGACTATCCAGACGCCCTCTGGCGAGTCGGTCATCGAGGAAGCCGTTGCCCAGGCCCTCTACAATTACCTGGTCAAGAACGACTACGTGAACGATGACGACACGATCTCTGACACCTACAAGCAGGCCAAGCAGGAAGGGACACTCGCCGCGCCGACCTCTGAGGTGCTGAAGCCGGTCATCGACTTCGTGTGGCCCCTGATAGACGTCCTCTACCTTGATCTGCCAGTGCCCACCGATGACCGCAAACCGAAGAAGATCCCACTGAACGAAGCCAACTTCGCGCGCAAGGAGTTTCAGGCACTGTGGGGGCAGATCAACCACCGAGCCGTCTACCAGGTCGAGTTCGACTCCGCCGAGCTGATCCGTAAGGCGATCGCGCACCTCGACAGGCACCTCAACGTCGCCGCACTCCGATACGTCGTGCAAGCTGGCCAGCAGCGGGAACACCTGGAGGCTGACGACCTGACCAGCGGCTCCGGCTTCGCAGTGCAAACCACGCAGACCCATACCGAGACCGTGAGCGTCGGCTCACAAGTGAAGTATGACCTTCTCGGCGAGATCACCGAGAAGACTCAGCTCACTCGCCGCACCGTTGCTGCGATCCTGAGCGGAGTCATGCCCGGGACCT